>JAABUW010000034.1_pt1 | contig 281018 bp, 267 predicted proteins | sample 5560081 | NCBI WGS metagenome assembly JAABUW01 (sample SAMN10711882, study PRJNA513363) | rock metagenome | isolation source: Antarctica rocks | place: Antarctica: Victoria Land, Knobhead sud | reverse complement strand
GCCGTGCGTCGAACCCGGGCTCATAACCCTTTGGAATGTGAGGAACGACTTGGTTGTTTATCTATGGAGGTTTGCTGCTACTTATGGTATATGCCAAGCATAGTAGGGCTGAGGCTGATATCCAACGTACCCTGCTCCTGCCCATAAAATAAAGTAGTACATATTTGTATCGCTGAATGCCGTTCCCTATCAGCGGGCGGAGCGTACGGAACCTACGGCAAGAACCCTGCCCAAAACCGCCTTGCTACGTACCTTACTTCTGTCTTTCGTACACTCTTCCCTTAATTTTCAAGCACTGACTGTTAGTCCATCAACATGGCAGCCACCAAGCCAGATATTCTCCTTCTTCAATTGGGAGACGAAATGCAAGTCAGCATCTTCAATGATCTCTACTCGGCCCTCTGCCAGAATTTCGAAGCTCACTACAATCTTATCAAAGTATCTACTTCAGCAGCAGCAACCAACGCTCTGTCGAAGTCAGGACCACGACAGCCTAAAGCCGTCCTCGTAGTCGACGCAGGGCTCGCCAAGCGTAAGAACAAGGTCGTCCAAAACAAGCTTATCAACTACGCCAAAACCGGTGGAACTCTCCTCTTCTGCTGCCTATTCAGCAGTTTCGTTCCCCCTCCAAACTTCAGTGCTATGTCGCGGAGCATGGAGCTGGGCTGGGGATTCGGGGACTATCACCGCACCATCTTCGCTCTCAATCCAGCATTTCAATCTGTCTTCGGGTCTGAGGTGTTTGCCACTTTGGAAAAGGCGTACAGCATGAAGACCGTTCACCTGACAGGTGTCCCCCCGCAGGCCAAGATGTATGTGCCCACCGAAGCGTCAAGGGTGCAATCTGCGGTGTTCCCGCCCAATGAGGTGGATCAGTGTCCTGCTGTCTTGCAGAAGCACGGAGATGGGTTTGTGGGGTTCATTGGAGACGTGAACAATGAGGCTGGGTCCCAGGCTTTGATCATGGCGATGTTGAGTATGAGCTTGATTCAGGTCGTGCCCAATACATGTCAAAGGCTAACAAATCCAGAGCTCGCGGCGAACAGAACGCCTATGAATGACGTGAGCGACGAATTCCAGGATCTTCCAGGCCTTGTTGGTGGATGTGCTGTGTGCGGCGATACGACTCCGGTGAAGAAGTGTGCTGGATGTAAGAAGGTGCAGTATTGCTCGGTTGATTGCCAGAAGGATGACTGGAAATCTCATAGGGAGCAATGTAGAAAGCCAGCATGAAGATTTTCTGTCCAATGACACCCTGGACAAAAGGTAATCAGGCGCTGCTCGGTTCCTTGTGGGACTCAAGACCCATAAGCTAGGTACCAAGCCTCATATGAGACGTATCTTATGAAATCACGTTCAATTGTGATGGCCTGTTCCATACTGATTGTTGAAACTGATACGCCCCCTCAGCTGAATCAGAATTCTGGCTCCAACCCTTGGACGTTCATTTGCTCCTTTTCGCGTCGTTCGCGCGACGTGCGCAACATGGCTTTGTAGTCTTTGGTATACTTTGGGATGACTATCCCCTCCGTATATTTTGGCACTCCATTCCGGCGGAACGCCTCCAATTTCTCGCATTCTCGCACAATACGGCCAACAGTTGGAAGGCTTCTATATCCATCGCCAGTAGGTTTATTATCGAGAGTCAGTCCAAATTGGTACGCTCGCTGGACCAGCGGAACTAAGCAGACGTCTGCGATAGACACCTCATTACCAACGGAGTACGTTTCCGCTGATCGTTCAAGGACGAGCTCGAGATATTTCATCGAGCTAATCAAAGCTTTTTGCACCCACTGTAACGTGTTTCCACCCAAGTCTTTTCTGATAGTATTCAGTAGTCCACTAGTCTGTGTGGGCTCTACTCGGCATGCAATCAACGTGGACAAGTCTTTCACTTGGCAACGCCTGGTCATGTCGGTGATTGGTGGGATCAAACGGAGAGTACCAGGATAAGATTCATCAAGGAATTCCAGCATCGTCAGTGACTCTGTTAGAGTCACTGACTCACCATTTAGGTATTCAGCAACAAGAGTAGACACCGAACCATTAGGATTCTTGGAGAGATATGTGGGGTCTTTCCGGCCCGTGTTCTGTCCGTGCACCTCGACAATCTCGAGGGGGATATCTTTGAGGCAGGCTGCTATGCGAATGCGTGCACTGCAGGTGGAGAAGACGCGGTTGTAAAGGGTGAGCTTGGAGGGTTGCAGAGCCATCGTTGAACGAGTTCCGCAGATATTGGGGTTCCAAAAGACTCTCTAAGTGTTCGTGTACAGGATCTACATAGAGCGATTGGATCCAAACTGTCGGAGTTTCCGCACGTAACTATGTCGAATTTGTCTCGCCTCTGGCGTGTTAAAGATTGTCATCGCTTCGCCCGAATGTGGTACCGCTTCAGGGGAAGTTGTAGCCCTACCGGCGCGAGCCATAGACGAGCCGGTAGGGCTGGGTTTTGGCAGCGTACCACCCACCCACCCACCCGCACCCGCTCAAACAAACGCCGTTCTAGAAGTCTGCAACAAGCCGTCCGTCTAGTAGACAGATGCTGGTATGACATGGACTAGGTCAGAGATTCTATTGTCGCTGGCACTTTTCGAACGTAGAGGCTATGAGTGCCTAAATGCCAAAACGCTGTCCCCTAATATCTACCCAACCTATCAAGTCAACGCACCGACCATTATCGCATCGAATCTGCGATACTTCTGCGGGATGGTTCCATAGGTATGGTAAGGCTCTATAGACGAGGGGCAGCGCGTCTATACTACCGTCAGGCTGGAAAGGGCTACTTGATGGCTGTGAAGCGATAGGGAGCAAAGATCATTAGCAGCAGACGGTACGTAACTTTCTCTTCCAGTATGAAGTGCATCCGAAGGCTCAATTGTCTGACATGCCGTAATACCATCACCGCGAGAGATTTGCAGCAACCCCCGAGAGCAGGACTAGTGTGATCAATGGGCGTTCCAGACCTCATGGGCCAAGATAACTGAACGAAGGGAGAGGCCGAGGCGAGTGACGAATTTGACGGCAAGCTGTAATTGCAAAACATATAGATGCCTCATAGAGTAGTTAATTTTCGAGAACGTTCATTATGAATACGACTGATTGTTTATGATTCTTGCATCTCTAACGGTGAACGCTCTGTTGACTTTACGTGATATGTAGCGAATGTTTATTAGCGTGCTCAGAAATTTGGTAGCGAACGGAAGGCGTTTCTTGGCAACCTCATCTTCCCGGCGCCATCATTGCACTAGCAAGTCTACTACTCTTTGACACAGACATGATTAACTTTTCTTACCCTTACAATGCTTTCAAGCCTATCATGATCTCACACCTTCTGCATAATGTCACGGCATAAGCTCGTAAAGGCTTTGGATTTGGACGAAGAGCTCGATGATTTCGATGGAGGCGCCGAATCTGATGGAGATGAAGAAGTTAGTGCCGAGGACAAAGGTACATCCTCGTCGACTACGGCTTCAGAGCCTCCTATGCTATGATAGCTTCTAATACTGTCACATCATAGAGCAACTACGCCTCGGGACTCTCAAAGTACGCGAAGTGCTTGGCCCAGACGGGCCTATCACAAATAAGGAAATCGAAGACTCCTTGTGGCATTACTACTATGACATGGAGAAAACAATAAATTATCTCCTCAGTCAGTACCCACACGAAAATACACTGGAAGCCTACTGATGGAGATATGCTAGGTCAAAAGACGAGTTCGCAGCCAAAGAAAGCAAAAAGAAAGAAAGCAGGTGTAGAGGACGAGAACGGCAATGGTAAGCCTTCAATGTCTTTACTGTCCATTAAAGAAGCACTGTACCTCTCTGTTCATCCCACCCTTGGAGGTGCTGTCTATCTGCATTGTAGTGAGCCTGTGGCTGAGGAGTCGTCCGCGGCCACTAGTTGGCGTCTCGAAATACATGGCAAGAAGTGTGGCTTCTACGAGAACCTTACTTGCACCACTTACTTGTGACGGCTGCTTCTCGGTTGCGGGCTTCTTCAGAGATTCTCCCTGGCTCAACGTTCCCAAGGATCGATCGGGCGAAATTCTCATTGAGCCACTGTACCCTCGGGGTGGCTTACTTGGGGGTACCTCTAAGCAAGACGTCGCACCCAAGTCCAAGCTTGCTGCTCTAGCTGCTGCTCGTAAGAAAAAGGAGAACCAGAAGCCCAACGATGCCCAAATCACCAGCTCTGTTGCCCTTCTAGACAAGCTTGGGGGAAAGCCACGAGAACAAATTCCCAATCTAAGAAAGGATTCTTCAAATATAGCTTCCCGTGTTACAACAAGCGGGCAAGCGAGTAATGTGCAGGCTCGAAAGTGTCCTGTGCGACAGCCGAAGGACGTCGCTCCTCCTCGTGCAGAGCAGGCGCCCCAAGTATCTCCAGCCGCGCAGGACTTGCTGTCCGAACCCGAGGTCAAGCAGGCGGAACCCGCGCTCGTGGCAGCCCCTTCAGCATTTGCCCGAGCTATCTCTGGGCCGTTCGTAGAGCTTCAAGAGCATGCATTCACTTCTTTGCCTCACTACAATGTACGGAATACTGAGCGCCATACTGAATTCGATTTTGCAGGACCAAGCCCAGATGATGTAGTCACAAAAGCACAGAACAGTAAGGGCATAGCCCCAAAAGCTGCTAAGCATCAGGCCAAGAACACAAGTGACGACAAAAGCGTTAATGGCGTTGCGCAAGCGGTTGAAAGTGTCTCAATCGAAGACACCAAGGTTAGAGGGAAGAATCTTGACGTTCTTGCTGAATTTGAGAAGTCAAATCCCAAGAAGGCCGCAAACTTTGTGGTAATCGGTACGGAATAGGCTTCAATCAAAGGGTAGGACATCATGCTCATCCGGACTTCTAGGACATGTTGACGCAGGCAAGAGCACACTCATGGGCCGACTCCTTCATGATCTCAACGTCGTAGACAAGAGAACAATAGAAAAGTACAGAAAAGAGGCCGAACGCCTAGGCAAATCGTCTTTTGCATTAGCTTGGGTTCTCGACCAAGGCACGGAAGAGCGTGAACGAGGGGTCACCATAGACATTGCCATGAACAAGTTCGAGACCGAAAGCACCAGCTTCACCATCCTCGATGCTCCTGGCCACCGCGACTTCATCCCCAATATGATTGCAGGCGCCAGCCAAGCAGACTTTGCTGTTCTCGTCATCGACGCCAATACCGGAAACTTCGAAGCTGGTCTCAAAGGTCAGACCAAAGAGCACGCACTCCTCGTACGAAGCATGGGTGTACAGCGGATTGTCGTTGCAGTAAACAAACTTGACACTGTCGACTGGTCACAGGACCGCTTCGATGAGATAACCCAGCAAATATCAGCATTCCTTACAAGCGCCGGTTTCCAAGCCAAGAATCTCGCCTTCGTTCCCTGCGCGGGTCTTACCGGCGACAACATCGTTCGTAAGGTCGACGATCCCCAGGCTTCATGGTATACGGGCACTCCGCTCATCTCTCTCCTCGAATCCTCCGAACCTGTCGCCCGTGCGCTCGAAAGACCCCTCCGTTTGACCATCGATGACATCTTCCGTGGTGGTGTCCAGAATCCGCTATCGATATCTGGCCGCCTAGACGCTGGAAGCATCCAAGTAGGCGATGCCGTGCTTGTCGTGCCAGCAAACCAAACCGCAGCTATTAGAGGTCTAGACGTCGATTCGGAGCCAGCTGACTGGGCAGTCGCTGGCCAAAACGTTATTTTGCACCTCGTCAACATCGAGGCCAAGTATCTCAGATCAGGCGATGTTATCTGTCCGCCTTCTGCGCCTATCCCGTGCGTTACTTCTTTCAATGTAAAAGTGCTGGCTTTTGACCATATCACGCCTATGCACTGTGAGGTGCACAGAGGGAGGCTACATGCGCCCGCAAGAATCACAAAGTTGACAGCGCAGCTGGATAAGGCTACTGGTGCAGTTGTAAAGGGGAAGAAGCCGAGATTGATCAAGCCGGGCAGTGTGGCGAGAGTGGGTGTTGAGATCGAGGAGGCGGTACCGTTGGAGCGAGGTGCGAGAGTCATTCTTAGAGCTGGTGGGGAAACAGTTGGCGCTGGCTTGGTGGAGTGAGATAAGATACCAACAGGCCAGTGAACGACAGCAAGGCAAGGTCATGATCAGCAATGCTCCCAACGTGCATGATTTACGACAGCGGTCAGATTGTTAGGGCAGGTTTGTAACATTGGAATTGGAAGCAGTCTTAGGAACTTTGATTTGGAATATCCGGTCCTTACAGCCCCTCTAACAGTGGCAGTAAGAGAAGTGAATCTTTGTCACCGGCCAATCACCGCTGTTGTAATTGAATACAGATTCTGGCTCACCTAACACCTTGGCATAAACACAAAATCGTCGCTCACAGGGTTTTTGCCCCCAGTTCACCTCACCTTTGCTTAATAACCCGCTTAGCAAAAAGCTATACCACCTATTCTTGATAGCCTCCAGTATCGCAGAATCACCCAGTTAATCCGGTATACGCCTCAACCCATCAAATCCTCACCTCACATCATCCCATCCCAAGGTTCGCCCTCAAAACACCCTTACCCAAGCTTCGATATCACCTCACATCCCTATCCACTCCTTCTCAGCCACACACAATGGACTACACCAAGAACAACGACGCCGCCTGGGCCAGCCTTCTCTTAGTCGCCAATCACGAATTCAGGAACTTGTACAACATACAAACTCTCTGCGTCGCAGCCGAGCAAGCGCTCGAGCAGGAGGATTGGGAGGCGCTAAAGGAGATCAGTAGAATCACCGCTAGCGTGGGAGTACCCAGAAAGAAGTAGAGATGAGGGCAGTACACTTGGCGAGCGGTATAATGGGCATTCAAGTGGAGCAGCGGATTAGATAACTTGACGTACTGTTAAGCGAATAAATGTTCTATCACAGCTCATCTCAAGGGCTAACGAGTACCTTTTTCACTTTTTCTTAGAGGTGAACTACGATTGTGAGCCTCTGATTTGATATAATACCTAAAGAAACTAACCTATATATCGCTCAAGATAAGTACTAAACACACGCGATGACTTACTTTAGATACCTAATAGATTACTAGTACTTTACTCAGGATACCCTGATATCAATCTACTTACCGTTTAAGATGAATAGTAAACAATCTAGAGATACTTAAGATACTCTAAATCCAGCTAGTAAGCTACTTAAGACAATTACCTTACTCAATACCCCGTATTTACTTGAGAAGTTAACAAAGCAACTAATACACCGCTCACGATTACGAATGAATACGCGTTAGCTCGCTCAAGACAAGCATTATGTTACTTGTATCCTACTCACGATGTCCTAAGAGTATCTTCGATATCGCTCAAGATAACAATTGGAAATCTTCTATTCCGAAATCTATTGACTGACCGCAAAAGCAACCACTGAATGACCCACCTTTTGCTCAAGATAATACCAAAAAACCCCAATCTGGACGCAGCACACATTGAATCAAACCGGTATAGCGCTCATGATAACAAGTAGACAGTCTGTATTTCACTCAAGACGCCCAAAAACCATCCATGGATTTTGCACCGTGGGAAAGAAAGCGTGGGATAAATAGTCAATTGTTTCGGTATTCATATGTAGATGAGGATGTTACCTCCATTTGACGACGCAGCTGCGATGTTCTCATACTCATGTGTATCATGAAAAATCCTCCCATATGTGCCTCACTTCCGTTTTTCCCTACAACCCATCGAGTCGCAACTCATCCCAAAGGTTTCCAATGCCATCCCCAGCCGAAACGCCACAACACCACCATCCATTGCGCCTATCGTACAACTGACAATTCGATACTCTTACGCTTTCAAAACCATCTCGGCACCTACGCCCAAGTTTGCGACGTCGACGTTCCCGCCTCTTTCCCGCCGCAACATCTCTCGTACTTCATCTATGTTGTACTTCCTTGTCTTTGTAGACATCACGCTCACGCCACTGTTGTCTTTGTCCTCATCATGCGCACTGATCCAGCATCTAGCCATAAGCTTTTGTGCAATCTCCACACCGCCGGGCAGGCCAGCTGCGATATTGCCGCCCATCCACCATGGGTTGTTGACGCGGTCGAAGGAATGGAGTAGGAGGGTTAGGGGAAGCGCAGCGATGTTCATGAGGTGTTTGGAGGCGTAGTTCTCTATGAGAGGGTAGTTGACGCCGTGTGGGGAGTAGATTACTGAGAGCGCTCGTTCGGTGTGCATGCGGGAAGTGGATGTGACGGAGCTGGCGGAGCTGATCGAGCGGTTGTGGTTGGAGAATGTGCTGCAATGTTGTGATGGGGGTGATGAGGTGCTGGATAGTGGATTGCTAGTATACGATAGTGCGCTGGTCTGCCGCGTTGGTGTTTTGGGGGGTGTAGGTGGTAGATCGACGGGTATTGGGGTTTGTTGCGAGGCTTGGTAGAAGCGCGATTGGTTGGTTGGAGATATGGGGGAGAAGGGATTTGAGGGCAAATATGAAGATGATGGTGGTCGGTACGTAATGCCAGTTGCGTTATGGACTCCTGCCATGTCCATTTTTGCTGGAATGAAGGAAATGGTAACTTCGCCAGGCGTTCCTCCGTTTATGATTGGATGGATGCCGAACCTGATGACTGAATCTGGCTTCTTCTCATATTCTCGCAACGAATGGACCATATCAGGATTGAAGAATTTGAAGCCGCGTATTTTTTTGGCAGCGGCTGGCTCTGCTAGAATGGTGGTGATGGGCGATGTGGGATCCAATTGGCGCAAAGTGGCTTCGTGGCAGTGATCGGGTCTGTCCTGCGATATGAGTACTACATTGGGTTCATGTATGTGCGATAGATTTTGGATACATGACGGGCTCGTATGCTTTGAGAGGAGGAATTTGGGGTGCCACATGGTGGAAGGACCGCTTATCCAAGGATCAATGAGGATCGTGAATGTTCCTGGAGCCTGTTGATATGGGAGACCTGGAGGAGATGGGGGTGCATTGTCGGTTGGAGCGAAGGTGAGGAGGAAGGTGGTGTCTCCGTTGAGGTGCTTGACGGTGAGCGACATGACGTCGAGTTATAGATCTTGCAATGCGCTCCAAAAGCAATTGTCGCAACGCGACTAAAACGTTGTGGTCATAACGAGTTCGTTCCTGCCGTCTCTCAAGCTGATGGGGGGAGTGAAGGAAGAAGTGATGAGGACTGAAGAAGGGAATTATCTCCTTCAGATTCTAAAGTATCGTTCTACATCGGCAACCGAGGATGGGGGAAGTCGTTGGCGAAACGTTTGTTAGGCCGTTGAAATTGAACGTTTTCATTGGCTTCATCTTTTCGGCAGCGGTCTGCGCCAAGGAAGTTGAAGCTAAAGCCTTAGCCTGATCTTTCCTCGCTCCGCCTCTGGCCTTCATAGAATCTGCAAGTATATCCGACAACCAAACCGGTCTCCGAAGACAACCGACACCGTTACTGTCAATCACTCCAAAAGATATATCATGGATATCAATATGCAAGAAGATGGCCAGATCCCGTCAGACGTCTTCCGCCCAGTAAAGCGCAGAAAGTTCTACCGCAAGCGCAGCGATGCCGAAGAGAATGAGGCATCTGATGCGGCACCACTTTCCAGCATCCCAACAATAGCCTCGCCAGGGCTCCAGACCGTCGACGAGCTTATCTCTCAAAAAGGCGGGACGCCTGGCGCTGCGGAACGACAGGACGAAGAAGATGGCCCCCTCTCTGTTGCTGAGATTCTTCGCCAACGCAAAGCTGCCCAACGACGACGAGGCGGCGTCGAATTCTCCAATCTCAACTCCTCTTCCTCAGCACCCGCCACCCCTCAGGCTAGCGATGCCCTCGTAGAGCGAGAGGACGAAGTTCCAGTGGATATCAGATCAGTCGCCTCACGCTTCGCCCCACAAACGGGTCAGGTTTCAGAGTCTGTCAACGATAAGCATATGTACGTCCTCCCACTTCCTTTCCAGTCTTCAAAAGCCTTGACGCAGAGACTAACGTGATAAGGATGGCATATATAGATTCCGAATTAGCTAAACGAACTAGTCACGATAACACTACACCCTCCTTTTCCCTGAATGGACATGAATTATCTCCCAGTGGCGCGCTCCTAAACACAGATATACAGCGACAACCCGCAGCTCTCGGCAAGCTACACGAGATCGATCTCGGCCCAGATGCTACACTACGAAACATTGCGCGCACAGAAGCCGCTCAAAGAAAGCTCGAAGGCATCGAGCCAGAAATTGATGCCAAAACCGGCAAAATACGCCTTCGCCGCGACGGCAAACCCTACGGCTGGCGCAAACGGCGCAACAGTGAAGACATCAAACGTGACAAACTTGTCGAAGAAGTCATGCGAGAGTCTAAACTCGAGATCTACGACGAGCCTGATGAAGAGGACAGAGGAGATGGGGATCAAGCGGCTGATGATCGCATAGCGGAGCAATTTAGACGGGAGTTCATGGACGCGGTAAGTAGTCGGCAGCAGAAGGCTATGCCGAAGCAGCAGCAGGGCAAGGGGAAGGTGGTGGATGAGAAGCCCAGCGGACCGAAGCTGGGTGGGAGTCGGAGTGCAAGAGCAAAGATGAGAGAGATTGAAGAGGCAGCTGCGAAAAAGAAGTAGGGTCCACGCAGGCGATATATGATACTCCTCACAGGGTCAATAAGTATAGCGAATGTCTCTGCTACTACCACGCCTTCTACCCAATCTTACACACTCTTGCTGAAGACAATCCAATCAATCCATCACTCTCCCATTGCTCAATCCACCCCCTCAAGCAGGACTCCCCAGCCTCAAAACATTGGCCGCACTCACAAACATAGTCATACACAACCCCACCCCACCCACAAACACCACACTCCTCACATAGGCAAACCCCAAACTGGTATTATTGAGATAAACATAAGTATACACCACCCTACTTGCAATATATCCCCAACTCAACATATTCAAATACCCAACGTCAAGTTTCGCAACATTAGCCGCCACAACAGCCGCCGCGAAAATTCCAACATTTTCAAACCCGTTTTGTTGGCAGCCTTCGGCGCGGATAACTAGGTCTTTGTCGGCTTTCGAAACCGATTGGTCTTCTTTGATTGTGCTGGTGAGGGAGCGCGGTCGCGTGTTGTCGAAGGGTTTGGAGGTGGCGCGTTCGTAGACTTTGGCTGCGTAGACGTGGGGTGCCACTGGGATTGTTAGAATAGTGTTTGTAGAAAAGGAACGGAAGGACAGGGATGAGATAGCGGGTGAAACACTTACGGGACATGACCCACATCACGGGGATGGCGTAGAGGGAGAGGTTTTGGGTTGACATTGTGAGAATACTTCGTCTAATTCGCTATGACTATTGGAAGGTATTTGAACTTTAAGACGTTGATGTTTGGGAAACAAATTCTTGGGAGTTCACATGAAAGAAGGTTTTTGCCGCGTGCACTAGATTCCGCTCCTCCGCCGCTAGTGCTATCAGATTTCCCAATTAGGTGGGGATGTGTTGTTATTGGCTGCCGGACTGGTGTGAAACGTACGTACGTTGGAATGCAACACCTTAGCAAGTGTTGTGAAAAAACATCGAGGTTCTATTTCAGCCCGGAGATGCAAGTATTGGCTGGCTTTTCTGGGCTGTGGAGCTTAGGGTCGTTGAGAATGTACGTGAATATCTCTTTCCCAAAAATGGTCTTAAAGATTGCAAAATTGTGTTGAACGTAATAAAGAGGCCAGACTCAAAATAGCATGCTCGTATGCGTAAAGGCTTGCATCTCTTGTAACGTCACAGAGATTAGATTTCGCCCATGCCAGTCTCTCCAGATGCCCCGTCAACTCACTTAGTCCCATCCATAGATTATACCCCCGAACATTCCACGATCTCCTCCATCCAAGGAAACCACAACCAGGTCCTCCCCACCATCCCATACCTCTCCCTCACGTCCCTTTCGGCCTCCCCACTAAGCCCTGCTAGATTCGGAATGCCCATGGTCCTATGCAGCTGGCTCATATGGCCTTTTATAAGACACTTTGGAGGTTTAGTGCCGAATTGGGCTTCAAATTTGGCGAGTAGCTCTGGGTACCCCATGCGGATGTCGATCCTATGATGCCAGATGAAGAGGACCTCTTCGAGGGTGAGCCTCGGGTGAGTTCTGGGCATTTGGCCTGGTCCTTGATCCAATGCTGGTATTGGACAGACAGGGTCGTTGGGCCAGCGGGGATGTTTGAGGAGGCCGTGGAGAGTTGGGGCTGAGGGTCGATCCATTTGGAACGAGGTTTTGTGCAGAGGTGATATGAGGATTTCAAGTAAATTTGTCGTTCTGAATCCTTGCTCGAAATGAAGCTGCAAGGTGTAAGCTGGATCGGTTCTGATTGGTAGTAATGTAGTAATATGTTTGAAGTCGTCCACTCTGCTCAATTCCACTTCAATTACAGCTGGGCGCATATGATAGCATTCGACATCAACCCCAAAAATTCAAGGCAATGACTTCAACGTGGGCAGGCTGGAAAGGATAAGACATTGAAAGCTGCTTGGCCGCTAGTTGACTCGAGTGCCTGCAACTAGTTTACTTGGTGGCCATCTTTGGTTTGTCCGCCTCAACCTGTTCCGGACACTCAGGCCTAAGCTGCGGCAACTACTTCCATGAAAGGATGTGCAAGCTGTGTTTGCCCCTGTAGTGAATAGATTATCCAGTAGAAGACCTTCAAAGCAAGTGGGGGCGCAACAAGTGCTCACATGACTTGCGGCAGATCGACAAATAGCGCCGGGAACAGATTCAAAATGTTGCAGCACCGATCCTTGCCAGTCTGTCGTTATTCAAGCCCTTGCTGATGATGTTGCTTAGACGTTATTGATGCATGTAAGCTCAAGGGAAGCCCGGGAGATTCTTTGGAAGAGTAGGAATCTCTAAAGGGGCTCTTTGCTTCGAGCCAACGATGCAGCAACTACAGACTGTCAGAAAGACCAGCCCCAACACTGAAATCATGTCTGCTCAGAAGTGCTGAGATCCATGTGTACTGCTGTCTCAACGGCAAAAACTCATGATAAGCCAACGCAGGATGGAAGAAGAAGCATCCTCTTACTGTCTTTGTGACATACTTCATTCTGCTTTACTACTCTGTTACCTCATGGCTCCCTCTCTTTTCGGTGAGCAGATCAAATAAGGGAGCCAACCTCACTGACATATAACTATATGCGTTTGGATTTATTCCAACCTGTGAACCATGCCACGAGCAAAAATGTTTCTGTTTCCTCCTTCTTTGACTGAAGGGTCCATCCCAAGAAGCACCTTGGCCACCACCACAGAGGTCGGGATATAGAAAGAATCCGCTGCCAGGAGTTGTGTGCAAGGTCTGCATGGTCTTTTGTCGTTTCGCCCTGAAAGAGAGCACTAAAGCGCGAGGCAATCGGCGTTAACGTTCTGCACTACGCCAATTGGAAAACGAGGACGAGCAGCCCTTCAAGCAGATTATGAAGCTGGAGACCTCCTCAAGTAGCTGCACAGCAGTATTATTTTCTCGCTATCCAAATCAACCTCATCATTGGCCATATTTCAGAACGACACGCACTTCTTGCAGCAGTGCGCCATGACGAGGAGACCGTAGCAGAGGAGATTCATCTGACGAAGAACACCAAATCATGCAGTGCAAGGCGAAAAGAGAGACTTCGATTTCCAATGCGGCTCAACTCGCCAGCCTCAGGCTCTACAGCACCTGCAAGTCTTGTTCGACAGTCAAACCATGTTTCATTTCTTCCGCGGTGGCAGTGGCCCTTTAGACGCAGACTATGAGCTGTGGATCCGAGAGACGAAAGGAGTAGCCATGTTCGGCCCATTCAGAGTCTGGAAATCATTGTTCTCGACAATACCAACTTGCCCTAGCCTTTCGGCAGTTTCACCGAGCAGTTAATATTCAATGCCTGTTGAGATCTATTCTAAAGGATCTATTATAAATGACTCGTACATGCTAGAAAGATACGGGTCATTGTCCCACAGTCAGCAACTCCTGTCGAGGTCCACAAGCATCATTCGGTGCCTTGCGTTACTATGACCAACTGGCAACGTTGTCAACCTCTGTACCTACACCATTGCCCAGTCGATTGCTGGCCGACATAGCTCAACAGGCTGCCGACCACATTGCAGAGTGTCACTGGGAGACTACTATACAAAAATATAACTCAACACATGCTTAATCTTCCAGTACGGGATTGCTACCAGAGTATTTGAGACAAACAGCGAGGAAAGTGAGAGACTCTCATGGAAAAAACATCCGCCAGATGGGAGTGAATGCCCTCGGACTGCGGAGTAAACTCCCTATGTCACGCTAGACTAGCGCGTACTACCCGCCAACTCTTCGGCTACAGCGCTCAATCTTCCATTTATGCCAGCTTTTGGATCTGGAATGGAAGTCTTTGACCGGCAAATTTTCACTCTCTTACTAAGCTTGATTGCTATCTAGAGCTACGCATTGGGTACTCACATTATTACACCGGAAGGGTTCGTCGGAGGGAGAAGTGTTATTCCTCCTCACGAAGCATAACACGAGCAGCATTTGACCTTTTACAATTTACCTGCTACTACCACCGGAGCTCCATCAAGCCACTACCAATTGACGGGCATCGGGGCCTGGAGCTAGGAGGCAGCTCGTCGTGGTTGCGGAGGCCGTGGCAAAGAACTTTGAAACGCTGGAAGGGTATACGTCTACTGAAGCCACCAAATCCAGGTAGTACCTCCAACTTCCCTCGTGTGCCTTTGCTGACATCGACTTAGACAAAAGTTCGATGCGGCTCAAGGATCCCTTATGAGTGGCTCGTAATAGGACGAGATACACACCGATGGCTTGGCAACCAGCTCAGTTGTCCGTATGCTTCTCCTCTCACCTGCCACATGCTCCTCGCTTTGCGTCCTCCTCATCCTTTCCCAATGACGACGGCGACGACGATCCCGAAGTACCTACAGGATCAAATCCCGCCCCCAAGCAATTCATGGATCTACCACACGAAGCACGTACTCAGATCTACCAACATTGCCTGGTCGTGGGAAAGATCTTCCCTTACAACAAACCCCTAAGAGCAGATGACCAGGACGGCAATGCCGGCTATTTAGAAACACGGCCTCGACAGAGCGCATCGCAGCAGGCTAGAGATTTTCACGCACCTCATTCGGCACTTTTGGAAGTATGTTCTGCCATTCATGAAGAAGCCAGACCAATCCTGTACCAGAAGAATACCGTGGTACTGCCCACCGCTCCCCTTACAGCCAAATTCTTCACCCAAGCTCTTAGCACGCAGCAGGAAAAGAGTTGGCTCAAGCATTTAGAGCTCAAACTCAGCTGCAGAGATCTATCATTCAACGAGGTGGCAGCCTTACACACTATCAAACACAGCCCTCTGGAATTTCATGAAGCCTGTTGGAGGAAACTCGCCTACACAGTCTGGCCCACGAAAGTCGAGCCTATTCTAAAGCATACACGATTAGATGTGCTTACTGTGGACCTTACCGATACGGTCTGTCCTTTGGGCTGCTGCAAGATGGACCTGACGGCACTCCTGGCGTTTCGAGATGGGTTCGTGCACGGAGTTGGACCTCTGAAGTTAGAAATCATCGGACTGTCTCCTAAGCCTCAAGGGATTGTAGGGGATGGGTCTGCGGAGGAGAAGAGGTTGAAGATGGGCAAGCAGTTTAGAAGATGGACTGCATATTGTCGTGGCAAGGCGAAGTCGCGAGATCACGGATGGCTATGTGAGGATCTGTTTGAGGAGATGCAGCAGCGTCACCAGCACGTGGATGAAGACCCCATTAATTGAGAATGGTGGTGATACAAAACTCTCAGACGCAAAAGATCTTGTTGTGCTCTACTTCATTCTTATGTCCATACTGAGCGCATACAGAAAGATCCATATGCCAGAGACCACAAATTAAGACCTGTAGATTTAAAGCCAACACTATGCCAACAGAAGCCAACAACAGTCCAAACGACCAAAACACCACACCTCCCTAGCCCTCATGCCCACCCACACACCCACATCGACCCAACCTTGCGCTCACCCACAATGTGGCCCATTCTCATCCTCCTTACAATTCCTTCCCACACGGCGCAGCCAGCTGCCACTTATATTTCTTATTACACAGCAGCTATTCCCAGAAACCTGTCTTCATTAACGTCCACTCTAACACCCTCTAGAAAAGGCTAGGTAGAGAGTATGGGACTCATAATCGAACTACAATCATAGGAACAACGCTGAGCCTCGTAATTGGCACCACGACGACCTTCATACACGCTGTCGCATTTTGAGGGGAATCTGGCGGGTGCTACCGAAACGAGGGTGAGCAGGGTGAGGAGGGTCTGAAAAAGCATTTTGGGTGGGATTGGGTGGATGGGAGGGTGGGTTTGATTGAGATGGGATTTGAGGGGAAATGATGGGTGGTGGAAGGAAGTTCGAAGTGAGTAATTCTTAACGCTTTGTATATACTATTAAGCGTGAGGGAAATGTTTTTCGGCCTTGAGACAGGGCTGTGAAGTCCTGGCTTCCAATGTCGGCTAGACCGCTAGCGCTATCAAAATGGGCTTAGTGTAATCAACATCGGAATCTTCGCGCCCAAAGAGCCCTTCTAAAGGGGCTCCCGGAAGGAACACATCCCAGCAACCGAGAAGCCCAGCTGAAGCTGGGCTGTCGCCAACGCTGCCAGTGTGAAGTCGGCAATTGGAAGCACCAAATCAGTGGGAAGAAGCCTGCTCTTCCCATATTGTTTCCATAGCAGCACGTGGCTTTCACAGGTTTCATTGTGACAGTGTGTATGATTTGCCGTTCCGATGGTCTATGTTTCACTGCAACAGCTCTCTCGCCGGAAAAATGTCTGAGACGACGCGTCACATGAAACCTTGTCTCGATGAGGTGGATAGCTTTTCTGTATCCGATTTGACGTTAGAAATCTTGTCTCTGGCCACAATGGAATATTTCAGAATATAGGAAGCTGGCGGTAATTGGCTCATAGAGTAGCTATTTACCTGACAGCAGGTCTATATGGTGAGTTCTCACAATCATTACCGCAGCCATCAGCATCACGATCTGGGGCGAGCCTGCTAAGCTGAGAACTCCGCAAAAGATTTCTTCTTCGAACGTCCTGACAAAGCCCGCTGCTGCAGGCCACGCTTCGATGAGTTTGCCGAGATGTGGAAAATCCATTCCTTTCATTACCTTGACGAGCATTTCTGCGGGAAGACATTGTAGATTGCAGCGTTCGGTTACTTGCACATTCTCTTTGTCCGTTGTCTTGATTACAGGCGACATCGAGGGGCAGTTAGTGGCAATTCTTTGTGGTGTGCTAGATGGGAGGAAGTAGAACAAGGAGACGAGGCAGCTTGAGAGGTCGATTGCTGACAGTTGAAAGGTGACTGAAGGAATAGAGATTCAAGGTTAAGAATATTAAAACCTGCGAGAACTTTTCTTGTTAATTGAAAATTTGCTTTGTGGGCCGTTATGTTTGGACGGTTAAGCCCACTTACCGCAGCCACATATTCTAAGCTGTAAGTACATTCGAGCATGAACCCGCGTGAGCGAAAGTCCGTGGGTTATGCCCGTTATGTGGAAGACATCGTGTATGGTACAAGTCCCCAAGAGAGCAATCTTGGTAACAATTCTCCAGGAAGTGTATCATCGAAGTGATTTTCAAAAGGATTGGCGTAAATACTGCACAGGTCATGTCCTGCTACTCCTTCCTAACCCAACCCTCAATAGCCTCTCTACTCGCCCTAACCCTCTCATCCGACCACCTCTTCGTCGTCTCCCCCCGTATCTTAGCCTGTCTCCAACTCTCCTCAATTGCCCCTCGTAACCTCAAATGATTTATCGCTACCACCGGCGCCTTCTCCTCATACGTCCATACCAAATCCGCCACATTCCTCATGGTATGCGGTAACACATACCACGCAGCACCTATGCCCGCTGCAAACGGTACACTTGCCCTTAGCAATATATTTCGATTTCGCGAAATGATTGATCCACCCATGGCGGCTACGAGCACGTAGAGAGCCCCAGGCATGATGCGCTCGTGGGTTTCTGGGGGTGGAGCTAGGGAGGCGATGGTTTGTGTGAAGGCGCGTTCTTGGCGGAGGACGGAGGACATGAAGGCATTGATGCGGTCTTCGGCTAGGACGGAGTGAGCGTAGATGAATTTGCGGCCATGGCCTATGTACTTTGCTAGGCGGTCTGTAGGAGTGGGGTGGTGCGGTGTGGTGGTTGCCTTAGGAGATGATTTTGATTTGGGAGGATCGCGAACAAGGGTTAGGTCGTCGTATATAGGTTTGCGGGCTAGCTGAGAAAGGGTCAATGCAATTGATCATGTAGCAATGCAGGATGAGCCTTACATGCTCTTCTGGGGGTGCTTCAGCATGGAGCGTAGCATTGGGATAGAGAAGCACGCCGGCTGCAAGGATACCAATTGCCAATGGCGAGACGGTGACCTACTCATCTTAGCTCATGCTCGAGATTCTCATCTATGAATAGGAACTTACGCGCCGTGAAAGAGGATTGAAAGCCATATTGTTGTCGAATTGACGTGAGTAGCAGAGCTCAAGGAATGCGGATAAGCTAGACCTAGTTGGGCCTTAGGCTCCAATTTACGCCAAGTACAGCAGAACCTTAACCGAACTTCGATTTTGGTGAGGCTTTTACAGAAGTAGAGATCTCTCGACAATCACCCAGTTTGGATAAAAGCAGTGTATGATAAATCTTTGGAATCGGTGTTGATCTATGAATTCTCGGCGAATTGGAGTCCTCTAAACCTATATTCGTCAAGCTAGAAGTGGTAGAAAATAAAAAGATACTTGCCGGAGTGCAAGTGACTTTAGAGGTTCGTAGTTAGGTCCATAAAATCTGCAATGCCAAAGTAGGGATAGCGGTCCTGTCCGAGCTGATTCCTTTGCTACGGACTTCCGAGGATTTATCACGGATTGGACTTTCTTGGCTCATTTACATATCTTGATGACCAATGGTTATTTCTTCCACAACTTAGTCGAATTGGAGGCTTAGCGTATGACTGCTGTGCTTCTGAAACACGTCTGTTCTATTTGAAGGACTACCAAGCTTGGTCAAATGATGTTGAGTGCTGCTAAACAAGGGTCTTCAATTACTTGGCAAAGCAACCCTTGCTCAGAGCACTTTTAATTTGCAAACATAAGAATGATTAAGCCTCTCACTCCTAGCCACAATCAACGCAGCGCAGCTAAAAGTGCCACGCTTGGCTTCGTACGCGAGGTGTGAAAATTTGCGCCAATCAGTTGAATGCCTCGAATGCCTCTAGCCCGATGTTGGTGGAAGGCTTTGCGGATATGCATCTTTCGCTAGTGTGACGAATCCTTCAGTCTTGCACGAGCGAAGCATGGAAGCGGCGCTTTGCCTGATCCCCACGTACCTCGATTTGGGTTGTTCATCTTCCGATCTATATTTCAACATCCTTACATCCGATGACTTGTGCACCCATGTCTCGATCGATCACCAAAAGAACTTTCCTCGTGGTGCTTTTACCGTAGCAAAAGTGCAACACATCCTTCAATCCTTCGTGAGTGCTTTCCTGAATGCCATCTCCAGCATCTTGCTATCCTCGAGGCCGTTGAGCCAGCAATCTCCTTGCGCAAAGTTGGCAGCGAAATCGTAGCCCTCTCTTCAGGCTACCTCGCAGTCGCTAGCACAACCCTCAAGCCGGGAGACCCTGTTCTGAGCATAGATGGCACGTCAGTATCCCTCGGCATAATAGCGCCTCTCTAGAGCGAAATCGGTGCGTCTCGACGCTCAAGATGGAGGATATTTGGTTCGGAAATTCTAAGTGACAAAAACCAGTCATTCTTGGTGGAGGCTTTCCCAAAAGTGCGGGTCTCGCGGGAATTCGAGATATCTTATCAGTGATTGGATTTGAGTAAAGACACTCTATGGCGGAATGAAAGGTAAAATCTTAATCTGTAATTCAGCCAGCGAGATAAAGACGTCTAAGCCGACGGATGTGGAGCTAGAGGTAATGAAAGTTGAAGATGTACTCTTGGGAGTGCTGCGACCTTCGAAGTTGGATCCATATAAATTAATAGTCTTGAACTCCCAATCAAGCTTAGCGCCTAACCTTTTTGATAGATATCCAAGTGCTCCACCCTGTAAGTCGGAACCAGCACTCCATCCTTCGCTCTAGCACTAGCGCCACCGGACAGAACCAGAGGAGACGTTAAGCAATTCCACTTCAGTCGCAAACGGATTTACTATCGCGGGTACCACGCTTCAGGCCGGTAGTGCGACAATCAGGATTACGAATGAAGCCATTTCACTCGGAAATGATGGCCTTGTGGTAGGTAGAGTACACTGGTAATATCTGCGATAACTACGATGTCTCCTCCCGTACTAGACTCAACATTAGTATTCACCGTAGCCGGTCAGAACTACACAAAGACTTCTGTTGCAGACGGCTTAGCTATCGCAGGGTCTACGCTGTGAATTGGTGGACCTGCTGTCACACTCTCACTGCAAGTGATGAAACTTGAGTCCGGCGGTTTAATTGCGGTAGGGACACCGGCAGCGACCTCGATTACGCAAGGGTTGGGCGCTTCTATAATGGGCGGACCGAATGGTGGGCCTATGACAGCTTCATCGAGTGTATTGAAACAATCGGATCGGTCCCAAGCGAACAGTACTGGGGCTCGTGGCGACGTGGAGCCTTTTCTAGGGAACGCGGGTATAATTAAACCGCTGAGAGGAGGTAGTGCTTTCTTGGGGATCATTCTTTTCAGTCTGGCCTATGTAAGGTTGTTATATGGAAAATACAGCTGTACTTGGAAGTTATATTACTTGTGTCTCGATTTGATCGAGTCTGTCTGAAAGTCAAACTCAAGGATCACATACTGCTCAGCTATCTACGAAACAGAATCCCAACATCTTCCACTGCACTTTAGACACCTGTCTTCTCAGGAGGGACGTCCAAATTCCAATCGATCTCGCCGTCATCTCCATACCTCCCTTTCAACCATTCATTCGTCTTCTTGAAATGACCACAATCAAACTAAACTCTGTCAGCGATAGTCATGAAGTCGGAATATAACTCACAAATCCCCTAGCAGCACTTAATGGACTCGGATGCACACTCTGCAGCACGCAATGCTTCACCCTGTCTACCTTCTTAACCCTATCTGCAGCTGGCTTGCCCCAGGCCAGGAACACGACTCCGCGCGTCCTCTTCTTTGCCACAATGTCGATGACCTTCTGCGTGAACTGCTCCCAGCCGTGTCTCGCGTGACTGTTCGCCTCATGTGCTCTTACTGTCAGGCACGTGTTCAATAGTAGCACCCCTCTGTCAGCCCACGGAGTGAGAAGACCTCCATTGTTAGGCGGAGGTGAGAACTTCGCATACTCCTTCTTGAGAAGCTTGTAGATGTTTTGTAAGGAAGGTGGGGCTGGTGTGGGAGGCCGAACGGAAAAGCACAGACCATGGGCTTGATTGGGACCATGGTAGGGATCTTGACCTAAGATGACCACTTTGACAGTATTGAGCGGGGTATGACGCGACCTGTTTGCGAACTCAGAACAGTTGGCTGTAAGACGTGATATCTACAGGAGACTTACCAAGAGTAAACATCCATTGCTGGCGGGAAAATCTTCTCCCCAGCCTCATGTTCCGACTTCAAAAACCGCTTGAGAGCCAGGAAGTCTTTGCTGACGACATCGTCTTTCAAAACTGCGAGCCAACTCTCATCTAAAGTCTCAATCTCCAATGCCAATAGATCCTTCTGCTCATCCGTAAGTTTCTCGACCCACTTGGCTTTGTCGAATTTGGGCGCAACTGCTGCCGCTGGGACGGATTCGGGGGCTGATTTAGACGCATCGAAGATGGGAGCCGTAGGTGAGGTGGTGGAAGTGGTGCTCTTTTGTGAACTGTCTAAAGCAGCGGTTGGTGGCGAGGAAGAGATGGTGGAAGAGGCTGTAGAAGCTGCGGCTGCTGCTGGCTTTGGAGTAGAGGGCGAGGAAAAGAAGGAGGTTATGGAGGCATTGGCTTTTGGTTTCTTTGCTGTAGAGGTAGCGATGTCTGCCGCTTTACGCTTGAGAGGCGTAGTCATCTTGTTGATCGAGAGCAATTTCTGGAAGGAAATACGGGTCCCCGAATTCTTTTCGAAAAAAGTTCTGTCAGGCTGTAGTGACGTGAAGCCTGTCGCGTCGCAAGAACGCGCTAGGACAACGCTAGTCAGCCTTACGCAGCTCGACTTTCCGACTTGCCGTTTGCCGGGTCTCGAACCCAAGCACATGTTAAGGCGAAGAGGTCGGGAAAGAATGTGACAAAATTCTTGCATCCGACGACTCTGAAAATTTTGAACTATCTTTTCTTGCCTATTTGGCTGCTTACTAGAACGAGCGACCCGTCTCACCTGTCTGAAGCGCATGCTACATGACGTACCATTAGAAAGAACGCATTTGCTAGGTGAACACGAAAGGCCTGAGCAAGGTGTCTTCCAATTTCAAGACCTTATCTAAGAGCACTCCAATATGGGTTTTGAGTGGGACGCTGACCCCATCCGCCCCCGAGTACCTCTCCTGGACCTGCCCGTGGAATTGATCGAGAAGATATTCATCTACTCAGAGAATCTCCGGCTGGCCCTCAACCAACACGCTTCTCCACCATATGCTAAGCCAAGATATTCCTTGTTTACGTCTCTGCGCCGTTATTTTCGGTCAAGACTTCACGCACAGTCTATACTACCCGCAGCATAGTCTTACAAGGGTCAGTGAACGTGACACGAATCCCATGAAGCTGCAATAGCTGCTAGTGGATCAATCATGGTTTACTGCGTCCTTCACGCGGCGTCTGGAGGCGCTCGTCCCGCCTCTCCAAGCGCGCGCACGGCATGGAAAAAAGGAAGACAAGACGCACATGCAACAAGCATCAGACCCTGGAATATGGCCAAGATATCATCACAGCCCTCGATTCTTCGCAATTAACATCGTAAGGATGCCTAAGAGTCTATTGACAGTAAATAGGACCGACGGAAAGGCCGAGATGTTCCACCGCCTTCGGTCGTGGTACATAGAGCCAGATATCCGTGGCGATGGGGAACTGCATTTATGCAGTATTGCAGCAGGCCGTTACGGATGGTAGGGACGAGGTTGTAGCAGTGCTGGATTGGTACATGGCGGTCTCTAATCACTACAGGGATTATTTTGAGATGGATTAACGAATAATGGCGTCATAGAGCGGATTCGAACCCAGTAAAACCATTGAATCGTGGTGTGGTATATCTTGCCGGATATGTACATTGCAAGTCTCATAATCATGTCGAGCCTCTAGAACCATCAAAAAACTGAACTACCCTTTATGGACCCCTATGCTAAACCCCCATCTCAGACGTTTTCGAACTCCTTCCCTAATTCCTCATCATACTCAAATCCACACTCACTCTCACCCTCAAAATCCCCACCTTCTCCTCACCAATAATCCAGAGCTTCCCCTTTTCCCCTCCCACCATCTTCTTCTCTTTCCTTCTCTCTTCCAACGCAATACTCACCCTTCTTTCCACCCACCTCCCATTCCACCACTTCATCACAGTTGTCACACTCTCCTTTCCCCGCTTCCGCTCAAAGCCCTTGCCATCGTCGAGTCCTAGCCTGACGTTCGAAGTTGACTAAGCTTCAGAGGAACAGATTTCGGACTCTGCACGCCCAAAAAGCGGTTTAACTTCCTAGAAGATTCGATCTTAATGAACGAATCGATGTTATTGATGTTCGAAATTGGAAGAGCGCGGTTGCTTAGCCGTCCTCGCCAGAGTAGCTGACGCCAAGACCTTGATACATGTACAACATTGAGTGTCCAGAAGTAGCATTGAGGGGAAAAACGGAACCTTGTATTTAACCTTCCGGTAATTGATGTCAAGATAAACATCTTGTCTACAGCTTCATAGTAGAGTGTTTTACCATGAGTTTTCTTGCTGTCAACCTATCCAACTTTTTCGCATCGTCAATTTGAATATCACCGCTAGCTCCGCTGCCTAAAGAGTTTTATATCCGTATTGTCGCAAGTAATTTAGATCAAGCGGGCCTACTTCGGCGAAACTATAGATATCGAACTTCACATTTGGCGGTCGAGGTCCAAACAACTCTATGCATCATCCGAATGGGTCGCAACCCCGAACCGGGCCGCGGGGGTAGGGAAGAAGCCTTAAGCTCAACCCTTCTTCGGACCTAGAAGGCGTGCAAATGGCAACACAGAAGCTGAAGAGCGATGACCGCAATGCAGACCCTTGAGATTCGGCGTTCAGACCTCAACTCCGATTCCTCAGACGAGTCAAACAGCCATGATCCTGAACTAGAGGCTCGGTTCCGTGAACAATTGAGCCGATCATATGACGAGTCTGTTCAGGTCGAAGATAAAGATAGAGATGGGTCGCGAAGCGGGAATGGTGTTCTAGCAAAAGAGGTCGATAATGAGGACGAGGAGGTCTACGAGTTCCGGCTCTTTAAGAAACCTTCAGGACCTGAGATTTCGAACAGGTCGCATCATATCTTCCAGAAGATTGCTTTGAGGTCGCCCACACCGGAGAGCGGTGAACCTGGCTTTCTCAAGCCGCGAAGGCCTGATAATTATTACTTCACTGGAGACGCAAATGCAGAGCTGGTGGAGCAATATCAAAGGGCCGCGGTGTCTGGGGCGGAGATTCTAGAGGGTCTGAAAGCAAGATGGGTATGGTCACTACTTGTCATCTGCCCTATCTCAACTTACATCAGTCGTAGCAGGGTCATGAGCTGCCTTGGCGGGTCACAATCGTTAAATCGGCTCGGCCAACCAACTCCAAGGGCAATCATCTACAGCCTTCGAGCGATTGTAGTGGGAAGAAGCGCAGCGGAAAGAAGAGACGTATTGCCATTCGGAAGAAATTGGCAAACAAATCTGCAAAGGAAGTGGCAGCTCGGCAGAGTCAAGTAGAGAAGGAAGGTGCCGAAAGAGAGAAAAGGACCAGAAGGAACAGGGAGAAAAAGGTCAAGAAAAAGCAAAAAGAGAAGTTGAAGAAGTCAGAAGAGGCTTGACGTCATGGACGGCGAAAAGAGGCAAGAAGCCTGCTGCTCTGACTTCGACCATGTTGGATGATATAGATCCGTGCTCGCACGAAGGGTAAGCTAATCCTGGTGGTCCCTGCTTCTTTCGCTCAGCCAGCAAAATTAGGACGCAATTTCCAGGCAGGATAACCCGACATGTTGTCCAATTTTGGCGAGCTCACCCTCTTCCTGACAAACATCATCATCAATTCGACCCTAGCATCCTACCAACAATTCTATCAATATGTCTCGATTATGCTACCAAACATCCAACGTGCCGCTCAATTCCACTCAATTGGCTCCTTGCGCTGGCGCGGAAGGCACGGATGCTGTCAGTCTCTGCTGCACACCATCCGAGATTTGTCTCACCAATGGGCTATGTGCTACAAATGCGGGCCTTTTTTACAGCGGTGGGTGCACGGACAGTACCTACAAGGCGGCAATATGCCCGAAATTCTGCACAACTCCTGGGGATAGCTACGTTGTTGGGTGCGCAGGACCAGGTTCCCAAGTCAAAGATGAGGACTTCTGTTGCTCGGCCAATGGAGATGCGGATTGTTGCCAAAATTCTAGCAACGCGCTCGGACTGCAGCCTTCGGTGTCTTCCGCAGTAGCGGTAGCAAGCCCAACAAGTGTGGGGGTCGGCTCCTCGAGCTCAGCGAGTTCTTCGACATCAACGCGGACTCTTACCCTTACATCTGCACATTCAGCGGTAAATTACCCTTCGTCGACCTCGCCCGTACCTACCGCCGCCCCGACAAAACTGTCAACGGTTGGGCCCCTTGCCCTCGGACTTGGCCTCGGATTAGGAATTCCAGTCGCAATGTTCGCCATCTTCCTCCTCTGGAGATACCTCAAGCGCTCGCAATCCGGGGATCGTACCCGCCAAATGTCGGAAAGCATGCGCGGCATCGCGACCTCGGAAAACAAACCAGCGCTAAGAGAGCCTTCCAATCCATCAAAACAGCAGGCCACAGAGCTTCCAAACAGCCAATCAATTGCGGTACCTAGCTCTTCAAGTACGATGCACCTTGGAGAAAAGCCCGCTAGAGCAGTGGAGATGAGTACGGATACGGAGGTTCCCATGTCAAGGGACAATGGCTCGATGGCGTCTGGAAGTCGGATCGTGCCTGATCATAACTCAAGGCGGCCACAGGATGGGTATCTGGGTGCGGTCACAGCGACGCAGACTTCGGGGTACCTACTGCGGCATTAAGCTATCCTTGATGCTCTAAGAGGCTAAATATGTGGTTTGCTATAGGTTCGCTACCCCAACTTTAATACGCTTCTTACTCAAGAAGCCTACAAAATCCACTCCATTCATCTAGTGACGCGCGACATCTCCCAACACTGTTCGGCCTGTTCCCTGCATGCATATACCCCCTCCACCCTACCCCTCATTAACATACAACTCCTGCCACTCAATTTCCCTCACCCAAAATCCCCAAGGCCTCTCAACCGTCATCTGGCCCATCTCCGTACACCCCACCGCCTCACTCTCACTCAAACCATGCACTCCGACCATCCTTAACCCCCTTCTCCCTCTCCTCTCTGCTCTCACCCCTCTCCTCGGCCGCCAAATGAGCATTCCGCAAAAGCAGTGAGGCGGTTTGGATAGAAGCGTTGCTAGAAGTGTAAATAGCACGGTAGACCACTTCTTTAATACTGCCCCCTAAGGCCGTGAAGCCGTGGCCGCGCATTAGGACTACAGGGTGGTCGGGCTGGAGGTCGAGACGAGTGCTCTCGTCGGATTTTATGAGAGAAGAGACAAGTTTTACGCCCATGGCGCCAGCGCGCGCTGCATAACTCTGAGTGCTGGTGAAAGCGGAGGCGAGAGCGGCGCCAAGTGCTTGGTTGGAAACCAGCAGGTTATGGGTATCACCTCTGTTGTAGTGTTTTGCTATATCCCAGACTGGGACTTCGGTGCCTACATATCGAGTCATGAACCCGTAGACCATTCCTTGAAATTCGTGCAATGTTTTTGGAATGAGATGAGGGATTGGGAGTGTAGGAGACCTACCTAGGAATCCACCCATATGATAGACAGCTTTCATTGACACACCGCTTATGCCGTAGGGTAGTACGCTCTCTGAGTGACTGTGAACTACGGCGTTGACGCTTGGGAATTTCTTAAGGATTTCGCTGTGGATGAATCGTTCTTTGTGGCCTTCTGCTACGCCTTGCTGTAGATAGGGTTTGGGTCAGCATGACCCCCTTGATTGCAAACAGAGAACACGTGCAACAAAACCTTTCTCAAAGAATAGAACACAAGCACGAACTACGACTCATTCATTTATAGACTCGCGTACTGAATCTTGGACAAGCCAAACGTGTTTGATATTTTCTTACCTTGACGGGTAAAGCATCCTCGACGTTATACTCGATTAGATCATCAGGTGAGGAGACGAGAGCTGGGGCTATGGAGTGCGAGAGAAAATGTTTGGGGTTGGAGGGGTTCCGAAGGCTGATGTGCCCATATGCATCGACGATGGAGTGGTGGTGGAGGATGTGATTTGCTGTTATTAAGTCGCGGATGGGTGAGGAGGGTTTGGATCCCATGATTGAGTGCAATAGACGGAATTGTAATTGTGTTTTTTGTTGGAGTGAGGAACGACTTGTTGTTTCTCTATGGAGGTTTGCTGCTACTTATGGTACATGCCAAGCATAGTAGGGCTGAGGCTGGTATACAACGTTTTTTTCAGGGACGGTTCTTGATCACAAGGAGCTATTATATTGGGTATTCTATGGTTCTTGGGAAGGCTTTGTCCGGTGTTTATATCATCGGATGTCTCAACGCAGCGAGGATGAAGATGCCTTCGGCGTCATCGTACGTGGCATGAATTTCAAGAACGAATCACAGAGGATACCCGGATGATTAGAGAAAATCGAATTAGATTATTGAAGCGCTCTAGCTCATTCCTATGTTTATTCTACGAACGTCTATAGTATTCACACAGGCTGCTCAAGCAAGCCACACGTTGTTTTCCCAACGTCGAACGCCCTTTATCTACAATAGCTTGCAAGGAAATGATGGTACAAGAAAAGCAATGGACCTAACCAGCCATCATCCAGCCATTACACCTTCTCCTCCTTCGTCTTAACCCTCGACATGTTCGTCTGCGTCCTCGAAATCGACTCAGCAGGCGGCTCCTCCTGGACCTTCTGCTTCCTGGGCACACGAGCCAGCCAGTACAGAAACAGCGCAGCGAAGATATTGAAAATGATGAAAGCCCACATAATACCGAAGTTTCGCCATCGAGTCGAATACTGCGAGCTGAGTTGCGCCAAGTATACATTCGTGCTTGACGCCGAACAGAATCCGCAATTCGCCGTGGCATCGGTGTTGACGATGTAGCCGCCAGCGGTGCTGATGTAGTCGGCCATGTATTGCCCACATGTTTGGCCCGATGGTGGGTTAAATTTGACTAGCTCGACGGAAGAGCAGACGATGGCGTTGTTGGCGAGACCAGTGGAGAGCATGCCGTCGACTAGGTAGGTGAAGGGGGAGACGCGGTACATGAAGATCCAGAAACCAGGGAGGGTGGTCGGGCTGGCTAGAACACCGCAGAAGATGAGGGTCAGGGAGAAGAGGAGCTGAGCGATGTTCCCAGCTGTTTCGGCCAACTCGATACCGGCTACGATCATGTCGGTGAAGGTAGAGGTGAAGAGGAGGAACTCCCAGATGAAGAGCCACATTAGGCCACCGCGCTCGTGGACTTGGTTGTCGGGGATGGCGTTTTTGTACATGCCGATTGGGTAGTAGAAGCAGAAGAAGATTATGACAGACATCAAGGTGTTCCAGGGAAGCTCGACAATGATGTTGGAGAGCATGAATACTGTCCAGGAGTATGCTTTCGATGGTCGTTCTCGCGATTCGTAGAGCGCGCGTTGGGTGACGAAGTGAGGCATCGTTTGCTGAACTATGTTGCCGAAGATGGTCATCAACATGAAGATGGAGAAGAGCTGGTTTTGAAGACCTTGGAGACTGATAGCCGAATCCCAGAAGGAAAAGCCGATGAAGAGTGCGGATGCGGAGCAAAGAAGGGTCTTTGAGTAGAGATAGGATGGCGTTCGCCAGTACTGCTCAAAAATACGCTTGGTGACTGCGTACAGCTGCAGGCTAAAAGGTTCTGCAAATTCCCTCAGTGCTGTAGGGTCTTTGTCAACTGGCCTCTCCCTAAGCTCCGGCTTCATTTCGGTAAGGGTCTCTCGAATTACTTGCTTCTCCTCCGACTCACGCCATATTTGAGGCCAGTCAATGGTGTTTTGGGATCCCGGAGCAGCACCGATGACGTCAAGCATCCACTCGGCAGGATTTTCTTCGACGCCACATCTCCTGGACCCATTACGCTCGAAGTAGCTTGTTAAGATATTCGAATTAGGCCCGATGTCTCCGAAGTACGCAGTTCTTCCGCCGCTGGCGAGGAAGAGTAGGCGGTCGAATTCCTGAAAGAGTACCGCGGAAGGTTGATGGATGGTACAGAGGATAGCCTGTCCGTTGTTCGCCAGCTTCCGTAACAGATTGCAAATTGACCAGGCCGTCTGGCTGTCAAGACCAGACGTTGGCTCGTCGAGAAACAGGAGAAGTGCCGGCTTTGCAGCAAGCTCAACACCAATGGTCAGTCGTTTACGCTGCTCGACGTTAAGACCTTCTCCTGGCACTCCGACAACAGCATCGGCGTAGCCATCCATTTCCAAGACCTTGATCACTTCATCGACGTAGGTCAGCTTCTCTTTCTTAGGCGTGGTCTTTGGCTGCCGCAGCAATGCACTGAAATTTAGTGCTTCTCTAACCGTTGTCGTGGCAAGGTGAAGATCCTGCTGCTGAACGTATCCTGTCTTGCGCTGGAAGCCGCTATCCCGTTGGCGTCCGTTGACCAACATCTGGCCACTCACCACGCCCATGGTGACACGACTTGCTAGAACATCAAGCAAAGTGGTCTTACCTGCTCCCGAAGCGCCCATTAATGCTGTCAGAGTGCCGGGCTTCACCCAACCGTCTACATCATCTAGCAGCCTCCTATCTCCACCCTTGATCTTGATGTCATAATTGACAGCTTGCCAGTGGAAGATGGCGGTTTGCTTTTGGATTGTCGCCGGAATCTTGGTAGTGGTCTTCTGCATCACGGCGCCTTCAGCCGTTGGTCGATCATCAACCTTGCCCTCTTCGTCTGTTTGACTCGCTACCGCAGGCACCATGCCACGACGGAAGAGTAGCACCTCACCCTTAGATTGTTGAGCGGAGATAAATTCAGTCGCGGTCAAATATACACCGCAAGATGCCACCATCTCTGCGATAATAATGCCAAGATTCCTCCAGAGATGTGAAGAGTAGTAGTTGAAGCTGGCGTTCAAGTAGGCGTCTCCTTCGACATAGTTGGCACCAGCCACGGAACCAACCGCACTGCATACTTTGTCGAGCGCGCTCACACTGGCGTAAGCTGGCCCAGTAGGTATGAAAGTCGAACAGGGGAAGCGCCGGTCATGAAATTCGTTGATCATCAAAGCTTCAAATGCGTAGGCAACTGGATCCAGATAATTGATCCATCGGAACCCTAGCTATCGTTAGCACTGTCGTTCACAAGATCGTCCAAGGCCACATACATGGATGCATGTCCCCAATTGGTACCGCGAATCCCGTATAGATGACCAAGGCCAGGATGAAGACCGCTGCGGGAGCCATAGCTTGAGCAAGCGATCGAGAAAGTGCCCCTATGGTCCGGAATAGCATAGACATGGTCAGCAAACAGGCGAAAGAGAAGAGATAGAATGTAAAGAACGCCCCAGGCGTTCGTCGAAGGTTGGTCATGAAATATAGTGTGAGATTGAAGAAGACGGATGTGAGGAGCTTGGCAGGGAGATCGGTGATCATGGACGCGATGGCTTCGGAAAAGGGATGGTAAAAGGCATATTTCGATTGCTTCTCAACGATAGATCTTTGTGCGTAGAGAGTTAGAATCTAAGCAGAATGTCAGCAAATCTTTAACAATTGCGCGTTCAGAGGACTGTACCTCAAGAAAGCTGCTGAAGGCATTAAGTAATATAGCGAAGAAGAGCAAGGCACCTCTACTGTAGAAGGTGCCGGTATTGACCTCGAGATTGTAGAACACACTGCCAATAATCAAAGCCATAACGGTATTGCCGATTATGCCAGACAACGCGATACTCGCATCACCGCGAAGTCGTTGGAAACCTCGTTGGAGACAGAGCCGGATCTGCATCGGCACGGAAATGGTGTAGGGTGATTTGGCCCGTCTGCGACGATGTTAGCAAAAGCTTCTAGATACCAGTTTGCGCGTGATCGTACTGTCTCTTTGCCTGAGTTGCCTTGCGCGACTGCTGGAACTTCTCCAATTGCTCGCCACCTAGCGGAAAGTCTCGCTCAAATTGGTCAATGTCTCGTAACAAACGAGCGCGTTCGTCGCTCTTCTGCCAGACCGCCGCGAACTCATCGGGTGTCCTTGGAACACGGTGCTCGAAACCTTCTCGGACAATTCGCTCGGCTGGGTTAGTCAGTGAAGTGAGGAAGTCACCAGTAGTAGCTCTCTCGGTACAGAAGAATCCCATGTTGACAAAGAAGTCTTTGGCCGCCGTGGTGGGACCGAAGTATATCTGTCGTCCCTCGTATAGGAGAGCTACTTTATCGAAGGTGTCGTAAATGCTCTGCGAGGCCTGATAAATGGCGACTGCTGCAGTGGACCCTGCTAGGCTTGAAGAAATCCTTAAAGTCTTGACAAATTCCAGAGCGGTGGCACTGTCTAACCCACGGGTACTGTTGTCCCAGCACTGAAGAGGGCTTCCACCTAGAGCCGCTTCTGCAATACTGACTCGCTTCCGCTCTCCTCCACTGACACCGCGAACGAAGTCGTTCCCAACCTTCGTGTTGTAAGTATGCGAGAGCCCGAAGACAGCCATGATGACTTCCGTCATGTGCTTGGCATACTGTTCTCGTGTGACACCAGGTATTCGATTTCGCGGCGCTCGTGCCTGAGCTGCGAAATTGAGAGTTTGTCCAACGGTCAATTGGGGAAAATGTACGTCGACTTCGGCCTGATACATGCACTCGCCTCGAAAGTCCTTATGCATGGCTTCTTTGGGTATGCCCTGGTAATTGATCTCCGACTTTTCGTCGATGTAAAACCCATGTGTCTCCCCAGCAATCGTCTTCAGCAACGTCGAACATCCAGAACCTGGCCGACCAAGAACAACCAGCATCTCTCCGCTACGGACTAAACCTTCAAAGTCGCGCAATATTCGAATCTTGTGTTTCCCTCGCCCTGTGAGTTTGTTGAATATAGAGCCGACTTCGAGAGGGTAATTGCCAAAGGTTCTGGAACGACTGGTCAGCTAGCTCTGGCTCAATGGATTCCAAACTTGACGTACTTTTGATAGTCCGTCAGACTACCGAAGCCATGAACATTGAGGTTCTTGTACGCAACACCAGCTACCCGTTGAGGGTACCTTTCTGGATCTCGCGACTGGAGTCCGATCAGGGTTCGTACCCATGCTTCCGGTCTGAATTGTCCAGAGCTCGGATCAAGCGCGGGATCGCTCGCGTCAATGAAGGAATTTCGGTAGTCTCCTCCACCGTCTTTGATCGACCCTGCAGTATGCAATTGCTGAAGTTTCTGATCTCCTCCATCCTGCTGCGTGAGCTGCCGCGCAAGTTTCACAACTTCCTGAGTGCTACCAATCTTGTCAAGATCGCTTGAAGTATCTGTGTCTGTGGACGGGTCGGATGTATCTTTGAATGGCAAACGATCTTCGACATTTTGTGGTAAATAATCTGCGAGCTTTCCAGCCGCGGTCTCGACAGCCTGACCGACACCCTCTGATTGATGAATAGCTCCCCACGGCCCCCCCACCGCTAGTGCCGCCGTCATAGCGGTCGTGTGAAAGAGGGAAGGGTCTTGAAGGGTGCTTTGGCCGTCGCCTTGCAGAGAATAATGGTTGACCGGTGTATGAGGTAGCAGAGGTCATGTTCAAGGCAGAGTTGTGCGTTTTCGATATGTTTGTATCGGTTCATGCCTGCGCCTCGGATTCGGGTACTTTGCCCTCCACTGGAGACTCGCCTACATTTGCCTCAGTCCCTCAGACGTGGTGTCACACCAAGCCCCTTCGGGTTGGTTAACGCTTAAAGTAGTAATGGAACGAGCGTTACTGTACCACTTCGTACTTTAGTCAGTAGGCTAATCCGAAGGGGCTTAGCGATGGCAGGTCTGAGGGACTGAGTTGCAGAGTGGGATGACTAATCACTCAGATGGTCGGTTCGACTTTCCCGTACAGCGTGTATAAAATGTAAGCAAGTCCCAGTTGAATTGTGTGTTTGGAAGGTATGCTTATGCTTACGCCAAGACAACGGCTATCGCTGCTTCCGAGCTGATTCTCTGACGTGGGTCAGCTCGTAAGGTACCAAGCTCCCAGTCGGATGGCATTAACTCTTGGGTTCCGAGTGGGAGCTCCGGCATTGTTGCGAAGCTATCCCCCCACGCACCTGCCTCGTAATACAACCTCCGAAAAATTTGAATGACAAAGTGGTCTGGGTAGAACAGCTCTCTATATTTGAGAAGTCGACTTTTGCTTAAGGTATCTAACAAAAACATGATCCTGGTGGGGGTCCGGAGCCACGACATTCTGTGCAATGTTTAGTCCAATTGAACTCAATGCAAGAAAAGATTGTACAAACCGCATTACTGTTGCCATACAGACTTGCAGATCGGTAACAGAACGACGCTATCCGCCATTTCGAGGTCCGATTGCCATTCAAAGACGGGTCAAAAGACATGAGACGTGAGACCTGTCCAAGAAGTATGCGACTCCGAAAAGACACACCGCTACCACTGCACCACAGGATCTCGGTCACATGCTGATAAGTTGGTTCTTAATAAACCCTCATCCAGGTTATAGCCGGCAAATATTCCTTGCCACTCCTCTAGAGTTTCTCCAAGGATCCTGTCTTAGACAATACCGTATTAATTGATATATAAGGCTCTAGTCTTCTATTCCGCCGTTGGAACCGTATCTTATATGCAAAACAGCTGTATATCTGTCGCCGGTAGCTATTTAGCTTACGAAGCTCGCTGCTGGCCAATGAGAATTAGAGACAAACTACGCATCACAACAATGTGTAGGTCCTAAGGCGTATACCCAGGATTTCCTACCTACAGCCTGTATACATACATGATGGAGATGAGAGGGTGATAACTCAAAGTAACCAGAGTATCATTTTTATACGTGGAATAATGCGATTCCGTGAGTGGTTTCTGGTCGATTGTACGCATGACTACGTACTCTATGTACCAATAGCATGAGACCTGCTTTATATGACCAAGTCCGACTGGTCACTAGAAAGCCGAAAAAAAACCATGCTTTATAGGCAAAACAGTCTTACACATCAATTAATACGGTAAGGCGTACAACAGCCCCTCATTTCTAGGTCTCGGAGGCTGCCAACGGCTCGACTCATTGTAATCATCAGACCAACTAGACAGGGTCTTGGCTGCTTGATGGTTTAGTCCCTAGTTTCTTATATTGGCTTTGCAATGGAGATAAACGAGGAGCTAAGATCATCCAGCAAAGATAGACGAAGGAAATTGCAGAACAGTGCCAAGACAACGACTATCGCTGCTTCCGAGCTTCCGAGCTGTTTCTTCTGAGTGTAATATTTGTAGGACTCACTGCCCAATGAAAGCCTCGAAAAGCGCCTCGACTTCATGGCTATCCTTGTGAGGAGATCTGGGATTGTCCTCTTCTACGGAGTCCTCGAGATCATTTACCCGCTTTGCCAGAAACTCAACACACCTCAATTTTCATACCATAGACCACAGTCAATTGCAGTGCAATGGCATTCGTTCATCGAACGCTGCTGCAAAGTGTCCCTTTTGGTTGGATCTATCCTCTGGTACTCGAGATAAGTGGCTGGTTGCTTGTACAATTCTTCTGCTCTTGTGAAACGCTACCTACATGTTACATTGATTCTCAACTTAACCATACCGAAGCCAAGCATCGCATTTATTTTCGTGGGCCTAAAAGCGTCAAAATCGCGCCGCAATTGCGTCTTGTAAGGATGCCATCTATGTCCTCTTTCGCCGTTAGGGGTAGCGACCCTGGCGCGAGGTGGTGAAACGATCTTCAACGCACGGAAACCTCTCGACAATGGCGGGCAAGGTTTTAAATTCGCTTCATAATCCCATCAGCATTCCTCCTCGAAAGAGACGCCTTCGTAACATCCTTCACCGTCCTACAACCCGTCAACTGCATGCATCGTCGAAACTCATTGTGCAGCGTATCAAGCATGAGAGTTACGCCAGCTTCTCCATCATACTAAGATAGTTCGTTAATTCAACAAAACCACAGCCCTCGAAGAAATCGGACTCCACTTACCGCCAGTCCCCATATCGCCGGCCTTCCAACCCAGCAGCAATCCGCGCCAAGTGCCAACGCTTTGAATATGTCCGTCCCAGACCTGAAGCCTCCGTCCACATGAATCTTGATCCTCCCTTGCGCCGCTTCGACACACTCTGGTAATGCATCAAGGGTCGCCATGACTCCATCCAGTTGCCTGCCGCCGTGATTGCTGACAACAATGCCATCGCATCCATGCTTCACAGCCAGCTCCGTATCTTCTGCAGTCAGCACACCCTTGATCCAAATCTGCATCTTCGTAATTGACCGCAGCCAAGGAATGTCACGATCCCAATTGTGCGAGTCGTCGTTGAAGGCAACGAAGACACCGTCATGCGTTTGTTTTCTAATATCCTCCGTAGTCTTCTCGAGAATGGGAAAGCCCAGGCCTTCAGGGGTGCGGAAGTCGTTGCGCCATTCATTATATCGTACCCCTAAGACAGGAGAGTCGGCGGTAAGGAATATTGCTGAGCAACCGGCCGCTTCTGCTGTCTTGACTATTCGTTCTTGGAGCACTCGATCTTTCATGGTGTACAGCTGCATGGCGTGCGATATGAGTCCAATGCTAGTGCCTGCGGATCTCACGGCTTCGATTGGGTAGTTCGAATACGAGCTGATTGCCATGTTGACGCCTTTCTTTGCGCAGGCTCTGCTGGTTGCTACCTCGCCATCCGGATGAGCCATGGCCTGGAGACCTGCAGGAGATATAGACAAAGGGAACGATACATGTTGCCCGAAGACGGTAGTGGAAGTGTCGACACCAGAGACGTCCACCAGGACCCGCGGGCGGAGACGATATCTGGAGAACGCGGCCGAGTTCTCACGTATCGTGACCTGGTCGGTGGACCCCGAATTGTAGAACTCTGGAGAAAAAGTAGCGGTCAATACGGAAACTTGTGAAGTATAAAACAGACGAAACATATGTCTTCACATGGCAGGTTGCGTGATTGTAGGTAATCATGTGCCCTCACTACTGGCGGGTCACACGCAGATCGCAAACTTGAAAGAACAAGCAGCTTCATCTAGCACAAAAAGGAAGTTCCAGCTCTTCAAATCCACGCAGTGTTTCTTCACTAAGCACTCGTTGCATACATCCAGTCCGTCAGCGCAGCAACGAATAGTCCAATCATCCAAAAATTGGAATCTGAATGAAGCTGTCTGATAACATACCTCCAGCAGTCTTCCCCAGCTTCCTCGACGCCGCCTTCTCCAGATCTGAGATACTGAGGATTACATCGTCTAGATCCTCGACCGGAATGGGAACGGGGGCACCACCAGCCATGGCTACTACCAGGCTCAAAAATGCGGACTTCAGGTTACCACTTCAGAGGTAATGCTTGAAGCTCTTTGCTTCACACATACGATTTGAATTGCTCCAATGAAGTGTGAGATTATCAAATGAGAATCTGACAGGATTTTCTTTGTCGGTAGAACCAAGTTCATTTACATGTTCTTTTAAAAGGGCAATAATCTCAGCTCAACATGCGGTCAAATCGTCTACGTGTTGGGTTCAGTCGTGATAGAACCTATTGTTCACTTCGAATACAAAGAAAACATACCATTTCCTCATAACGGAGAGCTTATCTACTCATATAAACTGCCAAACTGTTGCTGCACTATGTACCAATCAAAAGGTGCTCTACCCCGCACTGGTGTCGAGACTAGGTATACTAAGAGTAACACTTACGGTAACGCTTGCGGAGCAGGTTTCTCCGACTCCCGGGCTTCCACAAAGCGAGTATATGTCACTTACAAGGCTGCGTGAAGAAATAAATGGGGCATGCTGATGTCGGAAGGGACCATTGCTGTATTCCATGGACAGAAGAGAATGGTTGCCACAGTCGACTTGACAGTGTGGGATGCGAAGACTCAGAAGGTCGGCCACTGTGCCATTCCCTTGCACGAAGTGTCGCAATGGCGTGACTATCAATGGGATGCGATCATCGTCAAAAGCCGACAGTCTGGCGATTTCTTCGAGCGTATGCACCAAAAGTTTGGTGGTCCAGGCCTTTTCTACCATACAAGTGTCAGTCTGGAAGGTAACATCCAATCTCATGGATCCCTTCAATGTCCGGAGCCCACGTCATACGTGTCTACACATCACAACGAACACACCGCTCCATCAAGCAGATCCAGGATACACAACGGAGATGTAACGCTCTGGACCTTTGCGAAACACAGTTCCCGCGCCTGGCAACTCACTCGGATCTTCTACAATGTGGATAAGCAGCAGCTCGGCCAAAAGGAAGACATGGTCGAATACAATGGCTTGGAGCCCACTCAGGGAGTCGATTTCTTCTGGCGGAAGGACGTGGCGTACACGGAGAATCGTCAGGATTTCGAGTTGAGCATGTTAGATGTTAGGCAGCCAGCCTTGAAGGAGGTGCCAATTATCTCGAAAGAGGCATTCAGCGCAAAGGTGAAGACACTCGGCGGGAAAGATAGTTCCATCACCAAATTCATGGGCGACGAGACATTTCTGGTCAAAGTTTGCCGTGGATACTTCGCGGTGTGGTGCTTTAATAGGCGGACTAACCTGGCGAAGGAAATCCCGGAGTACCAAACGGTCTTATAGGAGAAGGAGGAACAGGGCAGAATGCCGGCGCATGATACCCCAAAGCAACAAATAGCACGTGGTACCTATAGTAAAGCCAAACCTTAGCCCGTGTTGAGCCCCATCTTAACCATTCTATGCTCTTCTGACTGCTGATGAGCTTTTGCGCAGTAGCAGTGACTATCTAGCACCGAAGATGAACCCAGATTAGCTCTACAGACGCATGCATTAGCCTACAGAACAGATGTTCATCTGGGTCAGTAGACAATGGCCTTCAATCTTCCTCATGGTGACATTCTCATGATTTTTATCAGTAGACCCCAGCCTTGACGCTCCCCAGGTGATGCCCCTTGACCTGAGCGACCAACTTGCCCCAGTCTTCTATAGTGTCCCTCATAACGTCAACACCCCACATGAAGTCTTGCCATTCATGATCTGCCCAAAGGTCAGGGTTCGGGCCTGTACCTCCAATAGCCTTGTCGCGTTGCTGCTGCTCAGGCCCATCAGGCAAGTGCAATGCTGTCCTTGTAGTTGCTGCACTATCCTGTATCGATTCTCCGCGGTGCTTGCGAACGGCTTCGTAGACACCGAGGGCAGTAGGCACGTCATCAGCAAGGGAAAGCGAGACTGTGAGCACACCAGCATCCTCGATTGCTTGAGCAGCTCCTTGTGCCACGTAGGGCAACATTGGATGGCAGGAGTCGCCAATTAAGGCGCATTTGTTCTCTATCCAGCGTGGAAGTGGCCGATGGGTGTTCAGTGTCCATTCATTGATTTCACCATCAGGGACATAGGACAGAAGGTCGCGCACAAGATCATTCCAACTTTTGTAGAAGTCCAACATCTCCTTTTTGTCGCCTTTATTGGTCCAAGATTCCGTCTGCTCGACATTGAGTTTCTGCGGGTGCAGCAGAACCATGTTGTACATCTGATTGTTTTTGATAGGGTATGCCATTATGTGCCCGCCTGGACCCATCCAGCGCATCCCAACGTCGCTGTCCAAAAGCTCCAGAGCCCGCTTGTCTCCTTGCATCTTTTCTCGAGGGATGACAACACGGTAGGCGGCATCGCCGGTAGATGTGCTGCAGTCTTTCACGCCATGCTCCGCCGCCATCTGAGCTCGAATATCGCTCTTGATACCGTCTGCAGCAATGATCACGTCACCCTCAAACCACTCGCCTGAGGTTACCAGCACTCGGGCTTCGAATTTGGGATCGGCCTTGATCACTTTGTGGTTGAAGCGAACATCGACCTTCTCCGCGTAGACCCCTTCTAGCAGGATGCGTTGCAGGTCGCCACGGTGGATGACGGATAGAGGGGCGTTGTACTTCTTACCAACCTGCTCCATTCTTTAGCAAAATCTCCGTGTAAACCCATTGAGTGTGCATACCTGCGGCATTAGAGGTGCTGTGCCAATCTCCTTGTCGTTCTGCCACCTCCTTAACGAGTTCTTGACCATGATGTTGGCGCTGCCCATGATCTTCTCTAAAAGGCCAAACCGTCCCAGTATTCTTGCTGCATTGGGAGCCATCTGGATTCCTGCGCCGACTTCACCAATTTTGGGCACCTGTTCAAGGATAACGACATCGTGGCCGGCTATCCTTAGACCTTTCATGTCTTATTAGGAATATTCGTCGGCTTCCTTTGTCATGTCGTACCAATAGCAGCAGCTAGACCTGCAACGCCAGCTCCAACAATAATGATGCGGAAGGTCTTTTTGCTCTTGAAGTCCCAATTGAGATCATCCTTGAAGTACTCCATTGCGGGCAACCGAATGGTTCGACAGAGTCTTGGGCGAAGAGTGGTTCATATGTAGAATCACCCGGCTTGTTGTGCTGCTGGTCATCTAAGAGGCTGCCGCTTATGACGAGTAGCACAGCATTCTTCTGCTCCTTCCTCGGAGGGAGAGCCGAGTAGACACGGCTGCTGCGGAGTAGGACAGACATTGGCTCGAGGAGTGGGTTGTTATTGGCCAGACTTTCATACTTTTGCCGAAGCCAATGCTGTCTGTGTAAGGCATACTCGTAGAAGAAAATTATGAGGCAGTAGAGCGCTGCTAAAGAGGGTTTTCGGCGGAACGGTTCCGCCCTGCACAAGTCATGAACTCGAAATTTCCCTGACACCCTGAGTCACCATCCTCTCTTTCTCTACTCCGGATAGACTCGAGTGAATGATCGCGAGCAATTCCTCTATCAAAGACGTTCACTACGCTCGATATCACCATATCCTTTTTATTAAGAAGCTTTTTCAAGCGCTCAAGCATGGCTACGTCTGAGCCGACGCTCCATCTGGTAACCCGCTATCCTAGAACATAACCCAAGGAATTTGTGGTTTGGCAATGTAGCGATCCGAAACTCACGCACTTGAGCATCGTAGCGCTCTGAACCCCAAGACCGTTAAAATCCTACTCGAAAATGGGTTCAATTCAACGTAGTGAGAAGTCCCGTGAGAATCTTCGAAGATCAAGAATACGAAAGGAAAGGTGCAAAGCTCATCGCAGAAGGGTCGTGGCCTGATGCGCCAGGGGATCATATCATCATTGGGCTGAAGGAACTGCCTGAAGAGTATTTTCCTTTAAAGCATACTCACATTCAATTCGCGCGTTGCTACAAAGGACAAGGCGGATGGGAGAATGTCCTTTCCCGATTTTCTACTGGTGGAGGGACACTATGTGATATGGTTCGTACTTTTCGTAGCAAGTTGACTTCCAATTTGATCCTCTAGCCGTATCGAGCAATGCTGACTCTGAGAACTGTGCAGGAATTGTTGGAGGGCCAGGATGGGAGAACAGTAGCAGCATTTGGCTATCACGCTGGATATGCGGGTGCTGCATTCGCGGTCCGGACTGGGCGATTCAGCTTGACGGTGGAGGCGTGCCAATGCCAGGAAAAAACCCCCTCTCAGAACGAAGACGAGCTTGTCAAAGAGGTCAAGGCAGAACTTGCGAATGGACTTGCAAAGAACGAAGACAAGCCTCCCCGGGTCCTAGTTATTGGAGCATGGGGAAGATGTGAGAAAGGGGCTCTGATCTTTGTAAAGCTGTTGGAGTTCCGGATGATAATCTGCTCGAATGGAATTTCCCACACACCAAGAAAGGCGGCCCTTTCACGGAGATCCGAGACTCAGATGTGAGGGTTCCAACTAGTCGCGGACGTGCGAAATCATCGCTAACAAGGGAGGATAATCATCAATTGTATCTATTTGGATAAAGAGATCCCAAATTTCGTGACCGAGGATTTCCCCCGGAAAGGTGAGAGAAGACTGAGCGTCGTTTGTGATGTTAGTTGTACGTTAAGCCTACTGAACTCGCAATGTCTATTTCGCTAAATAAAAAAGGTGATACCACAAATCAGAACAGCCCGTAAGTGGAGCAGCGCATCGATGCGCAGCCGGTCTGATTCTACAAGGATTGTGCTGACAGCATTTCGCAGTAGTCCATTTTGCAACAAGCCGACCTACTTCAACAAACCTAATATGCAGCTCTCTGGCTTCACAAATCCACCCCTAAGCTAATTACGATTGATCGTCTTCCATCGCTTCTACCCCGAGGTATTTGATGTTTCCCTTTCACTATGATGAGAGGGTCTTTACTGACCTTCCGTAGAAGCGTCAGAAGCGTTTAATGCTGCACTGCTAGAGGGTTTTCTGCAGCTTCCAAATCGCTCGGCAGCTGCAGTATGGCAGAAAGCTGAGAAGCTGTTCAACGATAAGGTGGGGACATTACCGCCAGAGCTGCGAGAGCCAAAGGCTTCCTAGATGGTAACGCCATACCTGCTGTTAGACCGTGATACCCAGAATCAGATTGCACATCGAACTACGCATGAATTGTATGAGGCTGTGGGAAGTCTGCCTCCATCGACTTTCTCGATATTGCCTAAGAACTCGCTCGCTTGCAAACGACATGGGCGCTCACGGAGCAGTCGCAGCAACGGATCCGCTTCTGCCGTGGAATCCAATAAGGCCGTCTCTGGCCCCGTCCCTAACTGCTTATCCAAGCGTAATCATAATGATATCATTGATATTGAACAGGTCGTTAGAACAAAGTTGCCTGCCCGAGAAGCGTTTAATGTTCTGCGCTATCCATGGAAAATGATAGAATAATGTTGCTGCAGGATGTCACACCCAAGCTGCAGTCCTATCACAACCAGCCTTGTCCGCACTCGGATCACTTTCGACTGACCCTTTGCATACTTTCACCCTTCCTCTATGGAGGATGCTCCATATGAGATTGCTTCTGTGTAGATAATCACTAAAGCGAACATTAGTATTGCTGTTCCTTCCGAAGACGTGACTATGTGGCCAACGCTCAACGACATCCGCTTCACACAACTTCGATTGGCGTATGGCTGTTGCGAATTAGTGGATACCTATAGAGATGCTTATCAACTGCATCATCGGCGTAATGAGACAAAGAGCATGAAGGGTATCCCCAGCTAGGTCGGCCACATTGCCACCTCAAGGGGGGGTAACAATTGCCAGAAATGAAGGCGATGAATCTAATCCAAGCAGTCCAAGAGAATATATGAAGAATGTCCTACTCGTGCGATGGGAACTTGCAAGAACCTTTATCACAAATCCAACCTGCTGCATGTGTGGTGATCAGAGCGCTGTTTTTAACGTTCCTTTGAGAAACATTCAGCGACGGTGTCAGAGCGGAAAGACCAAGAAGATTCCTTCGGGTCCTGTCAAGAGAAGTCTCTATAGTATTATCTTTGGATAATCTTCTTGCAGTATTCCGTTCACATGTTGTATAACCATTTGGTCGAAAAGACTCACATCTTTTATTCATTGAAGACCATTTGTCATGCCGGGAAGCCTCTGCACCTACGTTCTGGTAACACCAATTTGCGTTCATCCCTACTAAAATCAACATTGACACCCACAACGCCCAGAATAATGGTACCAAAAAGCCAGAATGATACAAAGAGCTTAGAGGCTTCCTGAGGTACTAGTCCTCAATAGGCAACTCAATCATTGCGATTTCGTCAAGGTATCCCACCGCTGGAATTTACTTCATTCACGACCCACAAATGACATCTCGCAATTCGAATGGTCCAATCGAATCATCTTCAGGAGCAAAGGATTAGCCACAGTAGCCACAGACATCCTTTATGAATATCGCCCAAGGCCGCCTACTGCGGAAGATCGTCCAGTCGGCTCCCATGAACTCCAGCTAGCTTTTAGGTACTGCAGTCTCCATTGCACGCTTTCTTCACTCCACGGCTGCATTCAACCTCCTACCGTATGTACACAAGAGCGCTTTGGAGCTAGGAGTCGATGACATGGATTCTGCCTGGGGCTGCAGGTATATTACGCGATCTCATTCGTCAGGGCAGTACTGTCCCACCTCTTCGTCTTTCCTGGGGCTTTTGTCTTCTGGGCTTGGTGGCAGGCTAGACGTCCCGTTGGTTTACAAGATGCGGCTGTTCCTTTGACAGCCGCAGCAATATTCATTTCGTTATTCTGGGCTTCCCTGAAGAGCTTTTCGGAGTATAAAGTAGCGGACGTCTTCATTCTGAACTCTCGAATTCATGTCATTTCTGATTAATTAAATCGAGGACTCAACATGACGGTAAAAAGCTAGGTATATTTATGTGAAACATCGAAAGGTCAATCATTAAGGGAATGGCCACGACTACAATCAGATTTCAAAGGCTCGCTCTTGATATTAATGATATCAAGAAGAGGACTTGTTGCGATTTTGGTTTTCCATCGTCGCCTATCATGTCGCAGAATCGTTGCTCTAATGCGTCGCCGGTCACTCGGGCCTACTTTGCCTGCGCGTGAGAGCCAATCTGATGAGTCTCGCAAGACAAAAGCATTGCCCCGGTCGGCTATTGAAATTCTGCACGACATCATCATATCCAGAAACATTGCTTATTTCCTCATCATACTCTTCCATTCTCCATAGTCCTTCAGAATGGAACCATGTGTCTCTTCACGACCTGCAACATCCTTAAATGGATGCTCTTTTCACTCCAGATATCTTTCGTCGTCGCCTCAACCCTAGGCATACGTTCTACGCCTCCCCGAGCGGAACAATCTCCAGCCCTCTTCCACCGCGAAACCTCCGCCTCGACTCCGAGCCCCCATACCTTCAAGCGCATCCCAGAAACCTACACATCCGCAGTCAGCTTCCGCAATGGCTGGACAGCCCACGCAACAACCTACACCGCGCTCCTCCCCATCATCCCAGCCTCCCACGCCCTCTTCCTCTTCTACCAACACATTCTCCTGCACGCCGGCACCTTTGCCTCGACAGCCCTCGCCAGATCCCCCTCCACCATCGGCCACGGCATGCTTGCAGGCAACTTGCTCCGCCTCACGGTTGGTGGACTTGAGATACGTTTCTTTAGCATGAACACCCAGATACCGTGGGGGTTTGTGACGTCTGTGGTGGGGATGCTCAGCGATAATACGAGGATGGGGTATACGGAGTTGCATTATGGGAAGTTTACGCATGAGACGGGATTGGTGATTTTTGTTACGTTGACGGCGGTGGGGTTTGGGGGGTAAGGGCGGAGGGATCGAGGAGGGCTGGAAGGATAGGCACATTGGGGTTTGCATGAGGCTTGGAAGCTGATCTCAGAACTTTTGAATGTGTACTGTTCCCAGGCAGTTCTCCATGCTACGGACTACGCGTTCTTAACGGAGTAGTATACTACTTTTCGCGGCAGTTGAGGTGCTAATCTAACCTTGGCCAAAGTTGACACACACGACAACCAGGCAAGCTGTCGAAACCAGGGGCATTGTGAGGTCTACGGAGCTCGCGTGTCATACTAACAATGGTATAGGAGCGGAGACTTAAAGACGAGAACCTTGACTTAAGTCGTGATCAGGTGTGTGTTGACTCTGAAATAAGTGAACAAGCCCCGTTTAGTGCTTAAGTCGACGGCATTTGGTTTGCGTTGGCACGACCTTCTGCTACTTATGATGACACTCAACGTGCAGCGTATGCGAATGCGCACTTAGCAAGGTACATAAGGTTCTGTTGGTGGTCCACTAAAATTAGCAGCCCGCCAGGAGATGGGATAAGGATTGTGGCTCTTAGAATATTTGCTTTAACCAATTCCCTAACGACTTTCTGCCTTTGGCCTCCCTGCCTTTGCTATTGAGAGTTTCTGCAACCTCAACGTTTTCTTTAATCTCTCTCAAGTCAAGCACTGCCTGGCAAGACCGTAAGTGTTCGAGGAATACTCTCCATCTTTCAAGATAGAAATCAGGTTTGCCTGTGCTTTCGCCAATGTGGATCGCTTCGACGATAAGAGGTATCCCAGCTCCAGGCTGATCCAAGTAGCCGTATGTATATGCAAGATTGACCTGATGTTTCAAAGTATCGACATGATCTTCAGTCAGAACAATGCGACTTTCTTCGAAGATTTCTAGCTGCATTTTTAGAGCTTCTTGCTCTCGACCTGTTTTCATGTACATCATTGCCAAATTACTCTTCGATGAAAAGATATGCGGATGTCTGTCACCCAAAGAACTCCGTACTCGTGGGAACACGTCTTCAAAAAGCCTAACAGCTTCATCTCTACGACCAATGTCGAAATATTGCAGAGATAATTCCATCGTAGCGTCCAAGATCCGCCCATCATTGTGACCTAAGGTGACGGTGTACTCATCGAGAAGGCGTTCTAGGATCACCAAAGACGCTGGTACTCGTTCTAGCAACCTGTAAGCTTTCGCAAGTCGCGTCATCGTTGACATCTTGCATCTAACAGCTGTTTGGGATAGCGATGTCGAGACTGCATTCTCTCGACTCTCAACAAGGTCTATGGTTTCTTGGTACAGCCGTAAACTGTTGCAGATCATTGAGTTTCTGTTCAGCAATAAATATGTCAACTCATGATCATTGCCAAGCATCTTTGTACTGTAATGGAGTGCTCGTTCAGCAAGCGTTCGACATTCGTGTGTCTTGCTGAACTTCAAGTAGACACGGATCAGAGAGTCTATAACCGATGCACGGTTCGGGGCTTCTTGATCTTCGGCCAGAAGGTCATCAAGCTTTCTGTGACCGAGGCAAGATCTAACATGGGGGAATAAACGGCTCAGATACTGGTAGGTCACTTCGCTTCCTCTGGCTGCCATTGCCAGAGTCGACAAGCTGCTCGTCCAGGACCGCAAGTGCATCGTGTCGTCTAATGAATCACGAACCCACGAATGTACCAAAGGATGCAAGGATATAGAGTCTCCGGCCATTTGAATCAATGAGTAGCTGCGCAGGAGCTTCGTAGCTTGACGAAAGGGCAAAGGGTTCCATTCTAGTGCTGAAGTCTCCCTAAACATGCGGAGCTGGTTTGAGATCCACCAAGGGTAAGCCTGCGCCAGCTGACGGACACCTTCTTGAACTTGTTGAAAGAAATCTTCTGCTATACCGTCAAAGTGGCAGAACCCAAAGAGCGTCAGAAGGTCAAGAGCATTCGTCGCAGTCACACTCGCAAGGTCAGTAAGAGTACCATCGGTCGATCTTGTTGCAATTGTTTTGATTGAGTTCACCGAGATCTCCCATGTCGTATATACGGTGTACTGGTAATCTGAACTAGCCTGCGCAGGCTGCAAATTCAAGAGTTCCTTTCTACGGTCTTTGTATGCAGCGCAATACTCTTCAAAGGAGTAGAACCCTTGCCTTATCACAGCACCTGCGTGGATGATGCCAAGTGCAAGGTAACCCAAGAGCTCAACAACAGGCCGAGCTCTGTTCCGAAGGCCGTCGTCTGTCTCCTCTTCGCCGCTTGCTCTCACAAGGAGACTCATCGCTTCATCTCGACCCATCTTGCCAACCTGAGTTGATCCAGCTGTTGCATGGATCTTACAATCGGGATTGCGGGTAGTAAGAATGATGGAGCCTCGACCTCCTGGCGGAAAATACCGAGAGACGTCGATAGAAGGATCGTCAGCATTATCTAGTAGTAAGAGCCAAGCACCTGTGCTGTTGGCAAGCCACCGTTTGCATGCTTCTACATTGTCTCCGACGCCATAGCTTTGGGCGAGGCTGGAGAAGGCCTGATCCGCTATGCTTGCACTGCTGATGTCCACGAAGAAGATACCCCAGAAGCTTCAAGAAATCGTTAGTAATAGAATTATACATATGAATGTTCATGAATCTCTACCAGACAAGCAACAAGTCATAGGCGAGAGGACGAGAAGTTTTGGAAGACTTCCCGTTCATAGCATTGGAATATGAGATATGGAATGGACGTACCTTTCTCTATGCTCTTGCGCAAACCGCAAGCAGATCTGGGTCTTGCCGGAGCCCCCAAGGCCGTATAGAACGTGCCTCTTCTGTATTTTCTGCGCGTATGGAGGTTCTGACGGTAGACATTGCTCGCGAAGCTCTTCGTTGATATCGTCACGACCGGTGAATATTGAACTCACATGATGGGAGACGTTGTAGTGTTTGTTGTAAGGTCCTCTGGTTTCGGATTGAACTATTAGCACGCCATGCGTTAGTCTTCTGCTGCGGATGGTCAAGTCTAAAAGCTGCCCGAGATACTCTGTCAATCTGCCGGTCTCGAGCAAACATCTTTAACGGAAAGTAGACATGCTATAGCAATGCCAATCCATTTTAAACTAAAAAGGAGCAGGAAAGGTTCCGTGATTTCGCCTAGTCACCCATTGGGCTGGCACACTGTATACAGCAGCTCAACCATTTGACACATTCTTAGAGCCTCACCTACGAGGACTAGCGGCTTTCTGAGGTTACAGCCCTGTGAAGGAGAGCGCTGAAGGCTTGTTGCCCCTAAGGCTTCACGATTCTTGGAAAGGATCCTGCGTCACATATTGCTAGACTGGGGTTATGAGACTCGACAGACTCACTCTTCCTAGACGGACTGACGATTTCCTTGCCGTTTAGCATCCTATTCAGCCTTTTGATGAGCTTTTGGTAAGTGTCGTCTTTTCGTGAGCTGAATCTGCATATGCCGCGATGATCTGCATCAACCTACAAGTACTCAGGAGTCAGCCCTGCCTGTTGGAATGGAATAAATGGGTTGTCGAATATTTCATTCTATATTCGGGTATTTTGCCAAGAATGTACCTACAGGTTGCTGATCTTCGTCGTCGACTTCCAGGAGAGCGGAGTGTTTCTCAACAATCTAAGACGAGATTGTCGTTAGAACTGTGAGTGGTTGAATGCAAGTCCCTATACTCACAAGACTCGTAAGGCCTTTGATCGGCTGCATTTCATAGAAAGTGACAACTTGAAAATCTATAGCCAAAGTATGAAATCTGGCTGTCAATGATGTTAGTGGAGCGCTATTGCTTTGCAATGCATCTATGAGCTTTGAATTCGGCTTGTGCATGACAGTGGCAGCTATATCCGCCAAGATCATCCCATAGCTAGCCTTGCTACTTCCTCGATGTGGTGTACCAAAGAAGACGACACCAAGGGTATGTTCCCTTATATTGATGAATTGTGAGCCTTCGTGAGCCATAACAAGGGCCTGCTTTACTATGATGCCCCCCAGCGAGTGCGCGACGAATATGATCGGCCTGCCTGTTTCGCTCTCGTGTTCTCGCTGGTCGATCAGACAGCCAAGCAGATCTCTAGCATGGTCGACGATATCTGCTGTGGTGTTTCCGAAAGCTACATTGGCATTGTAGCCAAAGGTGAACACTCGTGCATCTACCAATAAGGATCAAGGAGTTAGCATCCTTTTTCACAATGAAGATCGGGTTGGAGGAAATATCAAAGGGTGCAAGAATAGGTAAGGAGCCCCTCATCACTCCTCCACGTTTCTCGTGACCCCAGTTGAGTCACTAAACATTGACGCATGAGATCGATATAATTACCCTTGTTATCTATTGGGAGGAAATCTTGGAGCCAGAACTTGTTAGATTTCGGCTCAGTCCACTAGATGATCTCGCAGTCAGTATCACTCTGTAGACCTCGCGCATGTGCTTAATAGACTGCTGAGAGCAACACTCGTGGCTATGCACTAGTCTATTGACCCTATAAATGACACGCACAGGGAAGGAGAGACTCTGTAATCATAACGTACTGTCTTGGTGGGGTGTCCATTAAGCCCATGTACTGCTACAATATCGACGCTAAGAGTCCTAGGATCGAACTCGCCGGGCTGCGGGTACAGCAGTGTCAGACCCATAGCAACGGCTATCCTATCATGCAATTTTTCTTGCAATATGGCTTCACATCTAGTAAGGCGTAAGTTCTTGCGATTCTGGATGCGGCCCCCAAATGTGACAGGGCTGCAGCTTTGGCGTGATTTACTGCAGCTACGGCACGTGATTGGCCACCGCGCAATCAGCAAAGCCACAGCACTATACCTCACTCATCAAGATTTCGTCCGACACACCTGTTTCCTATGCTCTTCTCATAGATGGAAGTGCACTCGACTACTGGACTCAGGCCAACAGCGAGATTTGCTCGCTACGCTGTCATCTTGGCTCATGATACTCATGATTGTGACTTCCCTATAATCTGCGAGAGGAATGCGGCGTTGTAGAGTTCTGAATCCAGATTTAACGTACGATAACAACGGCGATCCGCAGGCTGGCAAGATCCTGGGCAGCAAGCTGTTGTGCAATGCTTTGGGGAAAAGCAAATTGCGAACATCAACCGAGCGATTAGGAAAAGTTATTGGCCCTATTTAAAGAGAGACATGTGTGAGACTGCAGGAGTCTAGGACCCAGATTCTGTCGAGGAAATCCAAATACAAATTAGCCAAGCTGCTCACGGGAATCATATTAGACGGCAAATAGTCGACCCATGGTTCGAGACTACAGCAATTTCAGCACCAGCACAGTCGCTTAAGAGCTCCACTCTGACTGCTAGACCCTCCCAAAGCCAGTCACCATCTCAAGCTCTTATCCAGGCTCACATGACCGTGCACTCATCCCTATCCTCTCCCATCTCCCATCTCAAAGCAGCACTCCTAGCACGCCTGACCTGCTCCCAATGCCTATCCTCCTTGTATTTGTTCCATTCTGGTTGCATCCGTACACTTATCATGTAAGTCATGTCATAATCCATCAAATCTGGCGGAGGAAGCTCGTAGAGTGACACAGCGAGTTGTGTTCTAGAGTCCATTGTGTCCACTGGTGGTTGATTCGGCGTCCATGGGTACATAGGCTGTTGCGGTGATGCTTGCAAATGGGGAGGAAAAGGTAATGTTGCCATTGGGGGATTCGCCCATTGGTTCAAACTTTGTGGAGTGGGTGTTGGAGACCCTGACTGGGCATGAATCGGGACAGGGTATTGCTGCTGAGGGCTCATGTACCCACGGTGTGGTGGAGAAGGTGCAAAGGTAGACTGGTACTGAGGAGGAGCGTAGCCAGAGTACTGTTCGAATCGATTGCCTTGGAACGGAGGTGCAGGCTGGCGATGCGGATGCATCCTGGCACCGTCGAGGGCGAAATCCGGATGGGAGTTTGCATATTCTTGTTGTGCGGGTTTCCGGAGCTTTTTGGGGCCAAGTTGCACCAGACTAACGCTACTTTGGGCCTGCGAAGAATTAATGATTCGTGCAGCTTCGAAGGGATTGCCCCTTGCATGCTTCAGGGCCTGGTCTAGGTTCTCGAGATCTTCGCCTGGGAACATCTCTTTGAACTGAGCGAGCTTTTCCTGGTCATTGCGAGACGACCCAGGCAAATATTGACGAAGCCTTGAAAACGGCATTGCGCTGGTTTCTGCCCTCAGCCGCGAGAATACATGACATAGATAGCGTCGGTGAAGCACCAAGTGAGGCGGCTTAGATACGGGGAGAGATGTCGAACCATCTTTTCAGGTGCGATCAACTCAATGGCCCCCAAAGTCATGCAGGGCTGCGGGGGAGCAGAAATCGGAGGGCAGCGAGGTCGAGGCTAGGGGGATGCAGTGATGCGCTTAGTACTAGGGTTTTGGCCCTGAGACTAAGGTAGGTGTCTACCTTAGGTACGGCGCTGCGGAGTATGCCCATCGTGATCGCACGAATCGAAAACTCACGTAGGTCAGTGATGCTGTTAAGAAGTTTTAACATCTGTGAGAAGAGGTAGTGATACAGAGACGCCCCTTTTATTTCAGACACGCCCTAAATAGCTACACGGACACCCCCCACTAAATCCCGCGTTTAGTCTGTCTATTTTCTATGCACTTTGGTAAGAGCTCCTCCCTAGGTAAGGGTATACGCCTTAGAAGTAGACCCAAAGGCTAAAACTCGGAGCGCAGCCGAAGGACAGCTTTTTACTACCGCTGTAAGCGTCCCTGGACTGAATATAAGACCCTGAATTATACCTGTGAATATACTGAGCAGTGCTGCGGTATAGGTAAGGTAAAGTATGTAGGCCCCGATGATGGCCCCGGGGGCGCAGCTTAGGGGTACCTTAGGGGCTGACCTCGGTGCACTGACTTCAACGCTATCTCAATTGCTAAACCATATACGGATAGGGGTGTCCATGTAGGGGTGTCTCTGCATCAAGACAAGGAAGGAAATCAGGTTAAGTTAAGGAGCTAAAGCCAGCTTCGTTCGCCTAAGGCTGAAAGGTCACAAAGCTTGAGTTTTGCAATGGTCCATTCTCCCCTATTCACTCGGCCCTTTCCAATCCAGTGATGTCAATCTAGACTTCAGCTCGTAGACTTCCCTCTCTATTACCTTCCATGTACTGTCGTCATCGCTGACAAAATCCGCCATGCTTTTCTCCAAGCTTGCTCCTACCGATTCATGAGTTACTTCGACCTTTGGCACGCCGTCTTTATTGAGATCCCGAGAAGCGGCTTCCTTTCTGAAGATAGTGTTCGGCTTTCCACACCATTTCAAAACCTGTATCAGATAAAGTCAAGAACTTGCCGTCGAACAGCTCCATTACCATCGCTAGAGCTGCTTTCCATTTCTTCTCAGCTATCTTCGTCGAATTCTGGTAGACGGAAACCTTGTTGTGGAGTACTTCGATGCCATCCAAGTCACTCGATAGGAGCTTGAGGATACCCTGTTCAGCTTCTTCAAGCCCAGCGTTTGATGTAGCGGACTCAACTTTCCGCTTGAAATGACGAAATGTTGTTGCTATGTTGACTAAATTCTTTGCTGGTCCGACTCTTGATGGTTGTTCTAGCATTTCCTAGAATTTGACCATCATTTCTTGGGTGAATCCACAGACGGTCCTCAAGATTTCACAAGTAGCGGTGACACAAGTATCATGAGAGACCTCCTCGTCACCTTTCTGGCGGCGAAATCCAACTTAATGAGATCGACTTCTGCCATGAACGTTTCAGTGAAGTCTGACTTTGATGTGGTTTTGAACGAGGGTATCTACCATGGACTCGTAATCATGAGGGACGCCGAGTTGGTAGAGAGCAAGTGACAAGCACACGATTAGCATCAGACAGATCCATTCTTGAACACACCTCTCGGAATGCCAGAGGTCATGGAATCAGGACTCCGTCTCTTGACCTCTGAGTTTGCGAATTAGCCAGTAACGGAGTTTTGTCGACATTCTAACCTTAGTACTGGGTGTGATTTATATGGAATCGTTGAAAAGCCACGGCAATTGCGTATGCGGACCGTTTTGGAAGCCGGTCAAGCATAGATCGCAGAATCAACGTGAGGACTGGATGTATCGAATAGTACTCGTAGGTGATATTGTCATTGTTACCCTGTGGTTCGTGAAACGATTGTTTTGATCTTTCGACGAAAACATTGTGTTGTATAGGCTGTAGTATTATCGCTAGTCCAATTTCAAGAAAGATACCCAACGCGCTCTGCGGATCTTGAAAAATGCCGTTGACCATGCCCTTCTCCTCCTCATTACTCATTGATTCTGCTGTAGGTTTCGCCCTAATTCCTTCGCTGATACGAGGATCCACAACTACATTGAGGCTTATGTGGCTAAAGGATCGCTCCAAGAGTTCAAAGTAGACCGCCAGATTCGACGGAAACACCTGCCAGAAAGGCGTGAGATACTTCAAGTCTAGTTGTTTGAAAAGCAGCGGAAAGGTTTCCTCGCGTTCACGTATGATCGATCGCAATTTTGTAATCAATTGTGTACCGGGCTGATGCGAGATCCACTCCTCATCAAATGCCATTGGCTGAAAAGTGACCAATCGGCAAAAGTACCTTTTGGGGCTCTCTCTTCGGCGGCAGAAGTCTTGAGCGACGAGCTCAAAAGCAAGGGGGTAGCCGTTCACAACCTGAACACACAGCTCCATACATCGCGAATCTTCGAGATGTCGAATCTGGAATGATTCGTTCCGCTGGGATATCGAATACATAATGAGCTGCATGCTCGACTTCCAATCAAGTCCGGCAAGTCGATGTGCAGCGCAAAGAACAGAGTCTAGCTAGGTTCTCTCGTTTCTGGAAACTATGAACACGAAACTGGACCTTGCTTTCTTCAGGAACTTCCTTACCCTGGTCTTGAAATGATCGACTTCCGCGACCTCTCCAAAGCGAGCGTAAACTATGCCTTCGAAGATCACCAGTGACATACGAGAGGTGTTCCCGTCAATTCAGGCCTGGAATTCGATCGTATTAGTTCCATTTTCCTTGATGTATTTGACTGCGAGCACAACCATGGCTTTAGGGACTGTTGGGGAACCCCAATCGTAGTTCAGCTTTCTGGAGAAAAGATTGTCAAGATGTTGCAATTGCAAAAAGTCTGCACCAGAAAAGCTACGATCTAGCAAATGTTCTGATAAGATATAGCCAAATGGTGCCCTTTGATGGCTGGAGCTGATCAACCAGATAGGCCAGCAGTTGGCTGCTGCCTAGTACAGCTTGTCCACGTAGGTTCCAGTGTTTGCCGTAGGTGGAAGATAGAGCTTGCTATTTCCAGAAAACCTGCCAGGATCTGACGGTTCCCTGGGCTGTGCAGCTTACCACAAGGCCATGCGGGTTACCACAAAGCCGCGGAAAGTCTTTGTCCCTTACACTTACCCTGATCTTAAGGATCTAAGAACGAAAAACCCGATACTTCCTCTACATCTAGCAACTTACCTGACAGTCTTCACAAGATTACGAAAGCCTTACCAAGAAGAAGCTAAGTGCAGCCTAACTGATACGGACAGGATAATATCCTGATTTCAGGACTGGGACACAAGTGCTAGCGTGATTATGTATAACACTAGCTCCGAGAAAGCTCGTCATTTGAAACCGGATGATCTTTCGGCCGAAGCTGACATTACTATCCTAGCTCAGAGGAATCAACCGTAGTCTTCGACACGCGCTAGCGAAGGAGTCCTGCAGTATATTGGACGACATGGGATTGAGGTTTCGACTTTGGAATTTCTGGCAGCCGCCGTGGATTTGATGAGCTGTATCCTCTTTTCTCCCATAGCGATCATTGGCGATCAGGCTTTGAACCAGCCAAAACAAGGTCTCAATTGTTTTCCGACAGACCTTGTAATTCAGCGGATATCAAAATTATAAGCAAGACACCTTAGGTCAACATACTTCGCCGAAGCTTCAACTGCCCCAAACGATATTACAATGTTCCTGGGTAATTATAATTCATTTCCCTCCTTTCCACTCCGTCCGCCCCAATCGAACAATATCACTCTGACTCACCATCCACACTCCCTCTTCTCTCTTCCCCTCCACGCACTGCAACCCAGCCGCGACAGCAGCTTTGCCAATTATATCTGCATCCTGTGCCCAGAAATCGGTCAACCCCTTACTAATCGATCCCAATGCATTCGCAATTTTCCGAGCTACTGCTTCGGCTGGTCGACTATCTTGCCTGGTCCCGACCAACAACCCAGGCTTCAGTATGACGGTGTGGGGAAAATTCAGAGCTGTGACGGCTTCTTCGAGTTCGGCTTTCATCCTGGCGTATGGAAATATCGACTTGGTAGAGACGGCATCTGACGAGATAAGGACGTAGACCTTGACACCCGATTCTCTGGCAGCTTTTGCGAGAGCTAGGTTGAGGTCATAGTCTATCTTGCGCTGGGCTTCAACGGAGCCGGCGGCAGCTTTCGTAGTCCCTAGCGCTGACAAGAATATACTAGGAGGGGGGGATAGTGCTCGCAAGCTCTGGGCCCATTTCGAGCTGTCGACTTCGACGAGTGGTTTGATGTTGTCTTTTGCTAAGTTGGTAGGGAGTGCCTTGCGCGCGAGTGCGATAATTGTAGGCTCGCGTGGGAGAGACGCGAGGGCTGTGAGGATGTGGGAACCCTGTACCGATGAAGTTAGTGACGTAGAATATAAGGTACCCCAAGAACATACTACAAGGCCAGTGCAGCCGGCGAGAGCTGCTGACGATATGCTTTCGCCCTCCATGTTGAACGTTGGATTTGCGCCTCACCAAGGTCATTGATCCACAAGTGATTGGCTGCCCCCTCGGCCAAGCTAGCAGCGGCTCGGAAAATAAAGTTATCTTATCTCGGGACGATCCTTTTGGCTGCATGTCTTCATGTCTAGCTCAAAGCACGCCATCGCATTTGTAAAGTCCGGTGGCGGAGACAGAGTTCTATCATAGAATTTTGTGGGCGAGCTTCGTTTTTATTGTCTGCGCGGTTCTTTCTGTTGTCAATGTACTTCAGCGGCATTTTTCTACTTTCCCTATCATGCATTTACAACCGGCGGAGTCAAATGGCCCAGCGCCAGAGCCGCAGCCTGTCCATGCAGGTCCCAAAAAGGCTTTGAAAGAATTCAAGCAGCACTCTACAAGCCTCCCCTTCGGCCAGCCTGCTTCCCTGGCCTCAATTGGTGGACCTACATATGTTACTGCGCAGACATTGATCCAGCAAGTTGCCTATTCGCTGTCAGACCGACTTTGGACATATTCCCCTGACACATTTGATCTCGATGTTGCCGTCAAGGGCTGGTTTGAGGAAGGGGCGAAAAATGTCTATGGATATTCCACAAACGTCGAGGCCATGCAGATTCGACAAGGTGCCGCATCAATTGCTCTGGGATATATTTTCTCCAAGGACTTTGATTTGAAGAGGCGCTATGTGCCCCAGTCTATCCTTGCCTCCTCGTCCACCCTACAATACCTCCGCGCCGCCCTTGACCAGCTATCACTCCTTTACTCGGTCGCTAACCCGTTCGTCGCCCATATTGCAGCGATCGATTATGCAGGAGCTTCGTCTCGGCTCGTCTCGGACTACGTCTCTGCGCTGTCGGTCGCTGAAGAACTTGGATTCTGTATGGTATCTTCACTCTCCGTGTACGAAGCGCAGCATATGTCACTATTTTCTACACTCCTCGCGAGCATATGCCCGACCATTCATATCTATGATGGCGTCAGCGTTGGGCGGGAGACCTCCCGCGTCATTGATGTGCTTGACCAAGCGGGCTTGCACAATACCTACAGGGCTGTTCAGAATGAGATTTCAGAACCTGGAAAAAAGAACGCCGATTTGGATACGAAGGTGCAACGCTTGCTGAATGCGTTCAATGGCGAGTTAGGCACCCAGTACGGCCTCTTTGAGTATCATGGCCATGCTACACCTGATTCGGTTCTTGTGGTATTCGGTACTGTGGAATCTTCTTTGGCTTCCCAGGTGGCTTCCTTGTTGGAAAGAGATGGGGCCAGGATCGGAGTCTTGAACGTCAGGGTCTACAGACCCTTTGTCGAACAGGCCTTTCTCAATGCATTGCCCGAATCTGTGAGGACCATTGGTGTCCTAGGTCAAGTGCATAATCCACAAGCCGTATCGGATAACAGCGTCCGTTCAAACCTTTACGGTGATGTGATGGCTGCCGTAAGGTTCTCCGATAAAAGGACCACCCCTCCTGCCGTCATCGACGTCAAGTACCCCAGGGAAACAGTCTGGACCCCAATTTCCATCGCTGCTGCGTTTCAACTACTTGTCAAGAAGCCTCTTCTAAAAGCTGTGGGCGAGGTGAATGGGCGCGAATCGTCTCCGGCTCTGCAGCTGCTAGACCCTAATTCGGTCCAGCAATACACTTTTTGGGATATTGACACCTCGAATTCAGCCAATGCGCCAGTCGCTCTAGGTCAGGCTTTGGCAACAAATTCTGCGAATAATGTCACCATGAAGACTGGGTACGATAACTTGCTTCAAGGAGGGGTATTCCGGACGGACATTCGCAAGTCTCAGAAATCCATTGAAGCTTCTTACTCCGTTGATGCTGCAGACGTAGCGTACGTTGGCGAGCAGAGCCTGCTCAATAAATTCGATGTTCTCAATGGTATCAAGGCTGGCGGAAAAATAATGCTGAAGCTGCCGGGCGTGAAAGACGACGATGTCGAGGGCAAACTACCTGTTGAATTCCGCAAGGCTTTGGCCGCCAAAGCTACTCAGCTATATATCTTCGACCCACCAGCTGTCGACGTCATAGCCAATGATCCGCCACTGGAGACTTACCTGGCGCAAATCGCCTTCTTACGCGTCGCTCTGCCAAGCCTTGAAAAGGTCGGGCTGCAAAAGCTGGCTTCTGTGAATGGGACAATTGAGACGATAGAGGAGCTAGCGAAAGTTCTAGACAATGCTTTACGCCAGATCGAGATTCCGGAGTCCTGGGCGAATGCCGAAATCGAGAACCCTATCCCAGCCTTGCCCAAAGATATCAATGTGAACAGCTTTGCAGCTTTCGACAAAATCGAAGTAGAACCGCCCACCTACCTCAAGGACTGGAAGACTGCAGCGAAAGGCTTGGCCTTCAAGGAAGCTTATGCAACGAAAACAGCCCTCCGCCCAGATTTGACTGTCAAGAATTACACTGTCCATGTACAGGAGAATCGCCGACTCACTCCTCCAAGCTACGATAGAAACATCTTCCACATCGAATTTGATCTAGGCGATTCTAGCCTCAAATACGACATTGGAGAAGCACTTGGCATACACGCGGAGAATGACGAAGTGGAAGTCAATGACTTCATCAAATTCTATAAACTAGATCCAGAAGAGATCGTCGAGGTCCCTAGCCGTGAGAATCAACATGTGCTAGAGAACCGAACAGTCTACCAAGCCCTCATGCAGAACGTCGACATCTTTGGTAAACCACCAAAACGCTTCTATGAAGCCTTGACAGAGTTTGCAGATGACCCAGCGGAGAAGACTGAGCTCACTATCTTGGGGGGGCCGACGAAAGATGGCAACCAAGAGTTCAAGCGAAGGGCAGAGGTCGACACCATCACCTACGCAGATGTCCTACTGGAATTCCCTTCCGCTCATCCGAGCTTCCACGAAATTGTCCGGATCGTCAGCCCAATGAAGCGAAGAGAGTATTCCATCGCATCTTGCCAGAAGGTCACACCAAACAGCGTCGCTCTAATGATCGTAGTAGTCGGCTGGGTAGATCCCAAAGGCCGCGACAGATTCGGTCAAGCTACCCGTTTTCTCAACAGGCTGAGAGTGGGCGCGCCAGTCACCGTCTCAGTCAAGCCCAGCGTCATGAAGCTCCCACCAAAATCCACTCAACCACTCATTATGGCGGGCCTTGGTACAGGTCTCGCTCCTTTCCGTGCATTTGTCCAGCATCGCGCTTGGGAAAAAGCACAGGGCAAAGAGATCGGTGCTGTTTTATTGTATATGGGCTCGCGCCATCAGAGAGAAGAGTACTGCTATGGCGAGGAATGGGAGGCATATCAGGATGCGGGTGTCATTACGCTGCTTGGTCGTGCTTTCTCGCGAGATCAGCCGCAGAAAATCTATATTCAGGATCGAATGAGGCAGACAATGAACGATATCATACAAGCTTATCTGAAGGAAGAGGGCGCGTTCTATCTCTGTGAGCACTTCCCTGCTTCTCTATCGAAAACAGTCGTCGCTAATGTTCCTATTCTAGGCGGTCCTACATGGCCAGTCCCCGATGTTACCAACGTGCTTGAGGATGCCATTTTCAGGCATGCGAAGTCCTTGGGCAAGAAGACGAACCCTAGGACTGAGATAGAGAAGTTGAAGGATCAGCTTAGATACGTGTTGGAGGTATACTAGATCTATGCATTTCAGCGATTCCTTTCTCCCGCATGGCGCAGTAAACATCAGCATTTGGGGGGAAATTACACTTGTATAGCCATGTAGATTCGACATAAGACGCCCTAGATTTCACTTGGAAATCCCATTCTACGCGAGCACGCGACTCAGGGGTTAAGGGGTATTGTTACTTCACGCTCTCTCCAGACAGTGGCCTCGTGAGGTTGCGCTAGCGATTAGATTTGGAACGCAGCCGATTAAAGTCAATGAAGCTATGCATCGCATGCGCTGACCTCCAACATATCTGCATGCAAACAGTCATATCACAACATTCCCAGCGACACAAACAGTATATCAGAAGCTTGGCCTGTGAACAGCTGGCAGATATTTCAAGCGTTCTAGGTTTGCAACAATAGCACTGGTCGCCCTTAGGCAGCCCTGGAATTCTGTAAACTCACGCTCACCCCCACTGCGACCGAGAAATTGAGACCGGCGCAAACGGCATAGATACCTCCGAAGCTATACAGGATGCCTCGCCAGGGCTCACCATCGCCAGCGCGCCGCCCACAACTGGAGCAGCGGCAATCTTTATCACAATCCGTTTCCAAAGGCTCCCCTACTGCGGGGCACCTCTCAAAGTCGCACAAGGGCTCCTCAACGCGACTACATAAGACTCATGCTGTTGGTCATGGTCGTCATACACACGGAAGAGTACCGTCGTATGGCAAAGGACTACATAAGCTGTCGAAGCTGGGACCTGGCGAAACGGGGGATGGTGCAGGACACACGAGACATCATACAAGATCTGCATCGCAGACCCCAACTGGGAGTCCGACTGATCGGGATGTCAAGCGCAATAGCTCGAATGTCAGTCTACCAAGGACGGGGTCTAAAGTGTCTATAGAGAAGAATGTATCGAATGTTTCTCTCGCGCGGAACGCGTCGGGGACGAAATTGGGTAATCAGTCTAAATTGGAGAAAGCGCAGCTGAAGCATGGCTTGCGCAAGAAGGGGACAGCAAGCTTCGAAGTGGGTGACGAAGACGAGGACGAGGACGAGGACGAGGACGAAGAAGAAGAGGGTGACTGGGAGGACAACAGCTCGCAGTCACCATTTACCACGCGAAGCAACTCAGCTCGGCCTAAGAGCCCACTGTCGAGAGACCCACCTTCGCCAGATGAGCCACCGGAGCGCTCTCCACGAATTCTACCAGCGTCGCCTCCAGATTCTCCGCCTAACAAGCCTTCCGTATTTGCTGATCACGTTAACGGAAACGCCCCCCAGAAGGGCATTGGCTCGCGGTATTCTCAGCCTCCTAATGCGGACGACGTGACACACTGGCTGCTGAATCGCAGCACGCATAATGTCGAGCCCAAGATGTCTACGGTCTCTGCGAGCATTACACCTAATGGTTCTGCCTCTCCTGTCTTCAGCAATGGGCATGACTCAACCTCTTTCAACAAAGAACCCTCCATGCCCACAAATGGCATATCGCGCTTCCTTCCTGGAACAGGCTCAACTTCAGGTAGTGCAACTCCAGGCTCCGTATCCCACCTACAGTCTACCCTCGCGCACTTGAATCACACCAATCACACAGAACGCCACCGCCCAACATCCCCCTTGAACACCGACTTAACTATCAATCGCGTCCCAGACCGACGCACCACATCCGCCACCAGTCTCTCCCGCCCTGCCCTCAACACTCCCTCCATCGCCTCCGCTTCTACCTCCCCACCAAAATCACCTACAGAAAGCACCCAAAGCTCACAGAGAAAAAAGAAACTTAAGAAGCTCCCCCTCGTCTCCCCCTACGAATCCGCCCGCGGCATAGACCCCAACGCAGGCAAATCTGTCACCCAATTAAAAATCGACCTCCAGCGCATGGCCACATTACGCGACACGCCATCCTCACAACACCCACTCCTACAGCACGGCAGCGTAATCGGCATCCAAAATCTCAGCGCCGGCGGCGACGAAGTCAAAGCCCGCTACGCTCGCGAGTACCACCGCGCGCAGGCGGAGTTCAGAAATGCGGTGCGGTTTCATCCAGAGCTGGTTAGTGGAGCTCTGAATAAAAGGGGCATGAAGGAGCATCTGGACAAGCTGAAGGCTACGGAGCTGAAGAAGAGGGAGGGGGGCAAGGGTAAGGGAAAACTGAAGACGACGCCGGGGAGTAGTGGGGATACGGTTGTTAATAGGGGCAGGGTGAGGTTTGAGGTGGGCAGGAGTGCGGGCGACGAGGAGGGGAGTGAGGGGGAGAGGGAGAACGAGGAGGGGGTGAAGGGGTTGTTGGAGAGGATGTGGGCGCAGACGGAGCATTCGGATGGTGCGGATGAATGACGGGTATGACCGATGATTGAATTCGATATCAATGACTTTCAAAGTTGTTGGAGGCTGAGACGGGGGGATGAGATATAGGGAATGGACAACTGGCAGGCACTCTCTGTGGAGGTTCTTGCTAACAGTGATGGTGTTGCGGACGTGCATTGCGAGGTCTTGGTTTGCTCATGGCATTCGTGGATGGGTTTCGAGCCTTTCGAGCATGGCGCCGGGCGGGACTTCAACCTCCAAATTTGTACATAGAAGGCTTTTTCGGTGTGTCTATATGGCAATACATAAGACGGATTTTCAAACAATGAAAAAGACAGTCATTCATACTTTCCTATCAGATCGCTACCTATGTTTCGACCCCTTCCTCAAGGCGCTCCCCTCCATCAAACCCATCAAACGATCCTGCTCCCCCTTTTCCAAATCTTTAAACTCCCCCTTACTCGCTTCAAATCCACGCTTTGCCCATTGCTCAAATTCCTCCATCCCCACCTCGTGGAAAGCAATCCCTAGATCCCGCGCGACGCGATCATTCCAGACATCTTCATTTCTTATATCCGTGGAGCCTTTGAAACCGATGATCTCGGCTTTTCGTTCCCTCTCCTCTCCCTTCTGCTCAAGTCGTTCCAGGGCGCGCTTGCCCAGCGGTCTCGGTCGCCCACCGGTCTTTTTGATTATAAATTCTTTATCCTGTTCGTAGCCGAGCTCGTCGTAGGTGGGTGAGCCGTTGAGACCTTTTCTCCGGCATTCTTCTACACGGCGGATACCAAGCGGGATCGCACCTTCCTCGGCATACGAGTCCTTTGGCCCGGCTTTCTTCCGCCGTTTGGGTGATGGCGGGCGCAGCGCAGCATCGCCTTCTGCATCTTCTTCATCTTGAGGGTAATCGGTAGTGCTAGCCGCGAATTTGCCGAGGACGTAGGCTGCTTTTTCTATATCAATTGCTGGCACAATGGTCTTGTGCTCCTTTTCCAGTCGGTCCTGCAAGGTGTGTAGTATCTCGATAAGAGCTTTGTATTCCTTGATTGTGTAACTGATCTTCCTGTCCCAACCTTTTGACTTGGCTTCCTCCCAGTGCAGCCATCTGAACAGTTCATCGTTGAAGAACGGGACTTTTATGGGGTCGTAACAGGATAGGAGCAGGGATGCGGTGGCTGGGCCTATGCCTTTCAATTTGCTGAGGGCGTTGACGCTCTTAGCCAAATCGTTGTTGTCGGCGCCGTAGGTGGAGAACGCAGACTTTGTTGTAGAACGGACGTCAGCGACGCTATTGGAGGCAACAAGTTTAGCCAGGTTGGGGCGGTAGGTGCCATGCTTGCTATTAATATTGAAGGTAAGTCCTGGGACTCCTTTGGGCTAGATAGACGTACAGCTTCCACTCTACGAGACTTAGGACTTCCGTCTTTTCGAGAAATGCATCGCCATCTTTCTTGCGCTGCGCGAGCGTCTCAGGGATGGAGTGTAGGCGAAGTTCTTCTAGCCCTGCAATTGTCGAGGGCACGAGGGATTCGTAGAACTCGACGTGGGTTTGAAGGGCTGGAAGGGTGATGTTGGCGGGGCTGTCGGAAGCTTTCATGATTGGAGGAGCGTGTCTGGGCTCAGACTCTGGGGGTGGATAATAGTATATGGGCAAGACGGAGAATTTCGAGGATTATGGAGTCTTTATTTACGCGACGCGTCTTTAGCCGCGCTCAGCGCCTATTGGAACCAATCTCAATGTCATTGTCCGCGAGCATCCTCAGATTTGATGTTCTCTGGAGATTCAGATATTCATATGCATGGTGAGTTTGCAACTTAAAATTGTTACGTAAAGGCTCGGTAATAGGCATACCACCAGGAAGTGATGGGTAGCGGTTTTTCCCCACGCTTTGAGAGATCGTAGTGAAGTAAAGGGCAGTCAGGCTATTTACGCCATAATTCCGTATCGTGTTGTCTTCAGTTAGCTTTATGATCTTTGTCTTCCATTACCTTTTCTTCCAATAAGGTGCATGCTCTCTCATCAAATATGACTTCCTGATTCCATACCATTCCCTTGACACTCATTGATATCACGGCGTCCTCGCTGCCTCGCACAATAGATAGACCTATCGATGATCACACAAGTGATGGTTTTGGCTGTCCCTTCTGCAGAAGTACGTATGTGGCAAGGCCAACGAGCAGCGCACGCAATTTCAAATAAGGCAAGGCACTTACTGTAGCTGACAATCTCCACAGTCTACATGGTCTTGTACGATCACTGTCAGCAAGGCAAGTTTTAGAGCTTCAGGCATTACTCGGAAAGGTCGACCTTCGCTTCGACATCGTGAGCACTCTACCGTTCGAGCTTGTGCACAAGATCCTTCGACAGCTACCCCTAAACCAAGCCTTTCAGGCGCGACGTGTCTCCGAGTATTGGCGTGAGATCCTCTCAGCCCCAGAGACGACCGGCTCATTCCTAAGACCCTGGTTCCAAGGATGGAAGACGTCTTTGTGTACTCCGGATGGACTTTCGACAACAGAGATAGATTCGCTCAAGGCCGAACACGTCCATGCTTGTTGCAATGAGATACCATGTAGTAGTACTTGGCGCACCTGGGTTCTACCGAAACGTGATATGAACCCCAAAGAAGTGGCTTATGCTGAGCGAATGATCGCCCATGTTTCCAGCTGGAGCAGGGTCACGGCTGTCAGTCTTAGGACAGGCTTGATTAACATTCTTGTTGGCGATGGATCTGCCACTAAACAAAGTGCAGTATCCTCATCCATGGTTATTGCAGTCACTGCCAATGGCAAATTCTATATCCGGAACCTGATTTCTGCGCCAGAGTACAAACTCACACTATTGACAACTAAAGTCCATTCTCTGGTCGTGTCTGCCACATCTCTCGCCACTCTCTACGACCTTTCACTGAGTGAGCCCACGGTCAACGTGGCGACATGGTCCCTGAAGGGTCGAAAACAAGCGCACTTCTTCATTGACTCAAATCTATCGCCAATACAGAACCAGAGTATATCAGGTGTCCCACCATCTGGTTTCAAATCATGTTCAATGACGTCGCAAAGTCTCTCGTAATCTTCAAGAAGGTAAAGGGTGAACCAGAACGGGGTTTTTTTTCCACGTGCTACAGCCTAGCCGGGGAGATGCTCGCAGCAGGGGATCTGGAAGGCCCAGACATCAAGGGTTTCGGCAGCATTGTCGCAGCCACAGGTCATGCTGTGGTATGGACCTACGTGGCAGTGTAGACCCATCGAGTTCCGAGGACGATTAAGGTAGCATATGATGTGGAAAAATGTTGCTTGTATTTCCGGGCAGGAATGACTCGCGTTGAGTGTGACTTGAATTTAGAAGAAATCGAGAATTTATTCTTCTACAAGGAGTCCGCATACTGCCAAGAAAAGAGTGCGTGGAAAGCTCCTGGAACGGTCTATCTTATCAATTCGGAGCTCATGATGTGTAGGCCCACGACGATGAAGGTGGAACCGGGGCACGATGGTTTCCCAACGCCTTTCTACGGTGACGAGAAGCTCCTGTTATCAATGAGCAGGTCTGGGTATAACATTTGGTGTTTCGGCAAGCAGCTTCTCGATTGCCCCGACAAATAAAAGCTCCAAAGGATAAGATGCAGGTTACTAAGAACGAGCGTGTGGTTTAGAGGAAGGTACAGGTCGAGGTTAGAGGCTACATCAATCTGTATGGCTTCAGCCATGTGCGATCTGAGGTACAGTCGTCCCCTCGTTGGGCGATTCATGCTAGTGGCAGTGAAGGTGGTGCACCTTGACAATGAGAGAGCTACTTAAGAAGCCTAAATAGTTTATTAAGTCACTCTGGACAACACTCTCTCACACGTGTCTTAAAGTGCAATGTCCTCAACTTCCTGTCCCTCGTCCCGCGAAATCCACATCAAGCACCGCCATTGCATCGTCAGACATCTGTCAAAGTCTTATCAAGCTAGCGTGCAGACACGTGACCTGTCAGACACGCGTCATGCGCGCGCTTCCTCACAATTTCGGTATAACCACCACCACAAAGTTTACATATTCTCGTTCAGAATTAAGGCTCTCCCCTCTCCCTTTTTCTCTCTGCCCGACTTATGTTCTTCCCAGCGAGCAAAACAATCTTTGTTTTCGTATCGTTCAGAGAATTTGTGACAAAGGCGACAGAGATTATCCATCCGTGCTTCTGAGCAATGGGTAGAGGAGCCGAACATGGCTGTACCGCTCTGCTGGATGCCTTTCGGCAGCTCGAAGGCAGCAAAAACCAGCGTGCAGGGTCAGTATTGCAGACCGTAATCAAGCTGTCGCAGCTCAATCCGATGACAGGCTCAATAATCTAGTCGCAGGCATCACTCATCAGCAAGTCAGAGACTTACAAGCAGCAATCGACAGAATAGACCTACACTGCGACCTAATCGCTGAGCTGCCTGCCGAGGTTCGTGACATGATCTTGCACTATTTGCCTCTTCGCCAATGCTTTAGTGCTCGAAGGGTATCGCGGATATGGTACAGTATTCTTTCTGCGCCCAAGACAGTGGATTCTATCCTCGAGTGGTGGTACCCTAAGCTCGAAGTTATGGACACGCTCTCCACCATACCCGAAGGTCTTTCTCCCGAAGCAATAGCTTCCCTTAGAGCTGAACACGTGGACGCTTTCCGGACTGGAAGACCTTTCGGTGTGATTACTCTAGATCTATCATGTTTTTCAAATTGGTTGGATGCTCGATGTATAGCCTACGCAGACGGTGTAGTGGCTTGGGCTGACCGGATTGATTCTCGAACAGTGTATGCACTCGACCTTAGGACAGGGTTCAGAAGATCTCTGGTACCCGAGGATCGGAGCTCGGTTACTGATATCAGCTTATCATCGTCCATGATCGCAGTATTTAGTACTTCAGGCAAATGTCACGTTTGGACTACTCTAAAAGAGGAACGCTTTTCTTTCAGGCTACCCTCCGCACAGGTAAAGACCATCCTAGTTTCAGGCTCGACCTTAGCTATCTCATGGCCCCCTGTCTGCGTGGATAATACTCGAAGGGCTGAGATACTCATTTGGGATTTGTCAACCCAAAGGACTTCGTCGTTCTTCATCACCTTATCTCAGAAGCAGTCGCAACATCGAGAAAACAAGATGATCCTTGACGGCAACGGAGGAACATTGTTTTACTTCGAACGAATGTTTGAAGATGATTCTAGGGAGATGCAACAGATTTTCTTCAAACGCACCAATCTCAGTGGACACATTCTCGGCGAGGGGGTGCTCGACTTAGCTCTAGATACAACCTGGCACGATATCTCTGGCTCTAGGAATAATGGTGTCGGTGGGACCGTCACTCCGTGGGCTTTTGCAGATATGTCCAATCCTTCTACAGTTGACGATCCCAATGTCCTTCAGGTATCTTACAACTTCAAACAAGGAAACTTGGTTAGCCAAGTGCAAAGAGTCGATGACCTGGATAAGCACGACGTAAGGACATCCGAGTTTTTCTTTTGGAAAGATGTTATCTACATGTTCGGCGTCTCCAACGAATTGGGCATACCTGCGGAGAAAATCAGCATCATAGATCTTCGTGAATCCAGCCTTCATAGAATCGACGTGGCCGCAATGAAGATACAACCCCAACTGTGGGCAGAGATTGAGCGATCTGGGCCTCTCTATCTTTTCGGCGACGAGAACTTGATCCTTGTCTTGCATCCTCTAGGCTTGATCGCTTGGTCGTTTGACAAGCACCTCAGACTAGCCGCTGAAGACGTCGAGGAAAATGAAGGCTAAAAGATTATCATTCGGAAAAACAGTTGATTTGGTCAAAGCGGTTCAGCGTCGAGGGCACAGAAGTAGCTTTCGTGGCTGGTGCCAAACCTAAGGAGAATACACTTTAAAACATACAATGACACAAAGGAGGCCTTCGTGGCTTGTTTATGGATTGAATACAAAATCTCGTCGCCTGTCATGTTAAGCGTTTCACTCAATGGTGAGGTGTTGTGCTACTTATAGCCGCCTTGCATAAGACAGATCTACAACACTTGGTCCTTCTTTCTTGGAACTGGTCTAACACCATCCCTGGTTGCGCGAACACTTCTCTTCCATTACTACTTTCAGCCATGCAAGAATTTTATACTGGCTTCACTAAGCGCCTTGATCCTCATCTCATCACAAACATCACCATTATAACCATGAGCCTCGTTCCACCATCTGGTAAGGCTAATACTGACCGCTGGGTAGGGGGTTTTGCCTAATTGAAGACGGACGAAGAAGAAGGAAGAAGCGTAAGAAACCTGCGTTCTGCTATCACTTAATTTTTGCTGACGTATGATAGCCTTAAGAGCCTTCTGAGCTTGCTTTCGGCATTGGAGATCCAAGACATGCATACCTGGACAGATGCTATCGGATTTTATTACCACGTTATTGCTGAGCTTCCACTGGAGATATACAAGAACGTTGCCCAATACCTGGCGTTCCAGGAAGCCTCTGCAGCTTAACGGGTGTCTAGCAAGTGGCTGAACAATTTTGGCTTGCCCGAGCTGAGTAGACCACTCCTACAAACATGGTGTGGGAAATGGGAACGTATTTAAGTATTACCGACGCCCCCAGGGAATATCGAAAATCGTGTCAATCGCACGGAGAGCAGAACATATAACAGCCTATCGTACAGGGAAAGCTTTAGTATACGGCATGGCACATGGGCTCTTAGGCAATTCCTATAGTTCTCAAGTCCTGACCCAGCTCTTGTGGCGTACTTCGATGGGATCCTAGCTTGGATCACCCAACACAATCAGATTCAGATACTTCACCTTGAGTCAAGAAAACATGAGACTTTTGTGTCCGACCCCCCTAGGGGTTTTATGGTCTGTATCGGAGTGTCAGCGTCACTAGTCGTTGTGACTTCCGGGTCTGGCATTTGCTACGTCTGGGAGCTCTATTTCAAAATATTGCACCCTTTTCGTATCTCAGACTCTCCAGTTCCAACGGAGAAAATAACCATTCAAGCGCTTGTTGTCTCGCAGAACACGCTTGTGATACGGTGCGATGTGACGATAATGGATCCATTGAACGTCAAAATTACCACTTGGGAACTCAAGAACAAGATTCCCGTGCATTTCTATCTGACTATACCGCGCCCACCATCCTCTGCCTTTCTCTATGTCGACACTTATACGATTTTGCTCAATCCAGCGGGCGACACTATCCTTTGTTACAACATGAACGACCCTTCAAGAGGCTCTAATCTCCACTTCACCCGCCTCAGCCTCACTGGTGAAGTCCTAGACAAAAAGAATCTCGGAATGCCTCGCCCAGGCGGGGTTTACTACACAGAAGCAACAACATCAGTCCCTACAGATGGGCCTATAGTGTTTTGGACGTGGGTCTCACGCCTGCACGTAGTCCCTGTCAAAGTGGGGTCGAACAAACCGAAGGTCGATCTGAAGATCACCTCCGTAGTGTATGATACAGTGAGCATTGAGATACCGATCAAGGAGTCTTGGATTCATACTGAGCATGAGATTGGTCCCGGACAATATATCGATGACTCAGGGTCCTTTACAACTCATGATTACAGTATGTTCTTCTGGAATGACGTGGCCTACTACCGTGCACCGCGCTATATTGACGGTGAGACACAGTCGATACCCAAGGTGATCGAGTTCAATTGGACCGCTTGTAGCGATGCCGAAATGGACGACGTATTTGTTACGTTTAGTACTGATTCGCCTAACGTTAGGGGTGGAGTAGAACGAGTGGATCCGCATTTTAAAAAATCTATGGCATGGGGGAAATCAACTTTACTGGTGATGATAGATATCTGATCAACTACAACGAGGCTTGGTACCAAGTCTGGTGTTTTGACAAAATTGTCACATTGGTAGATGAGGATCTGAGCTACAAGAAGCGAATGCAGGATGCTACGCCTTCAGGGCCAAATTCATGATATAGCGGAGTCCCTCTTTGGAGCGCCTAGTAGTGCTGGGCTATGATTCTTCCCTCTTAACCATCTCCCAGGAGGAGGAATCAGGCACGGGGACCTCCCGCTCGTTCCAAGGGGTAAACCCTTGGGCCTATTGCGTCCCTGCTTTATCATATGCTGCCTTCGCGATTGCTGTTCTTGACGCCGTCGTGTAGGATGATGCAAATTGGCAAGTGAAACGTTTAACCTGTTGTCGGTCCACTTGAAATCGTTCCCTTCGACTTCTTCGCCTTCCTGGCTTGGTATTCTTTGATTATACTCGCTTTCGCTCTGAGCCAATTAGAACGACCCCCCTCGTCCACAGGCGGAGGATCAATGCGAAAGGATTTGCGAACAGTCCTGTTGACAGAACCTTCGACGATTTCTCTGTCTTCCGCGGCGGCAATCCAAGATGTTGATGATCCCGCAATCGTCGATTTATCGTCGCCGTGGGCGAATTGTTTGGCCGTGATCCATAGATCGTGTCCTCTCTTCCACGACCTCCCTTCCAGTCATATCGATCTGAAAACGTACGCTGTCGCTCCGTAAGGATGCTCTAAACGCTGTAACGTAGCCAAATCCACCTCCAGCACCCCAATGCGGCGACACGGTCACGAAGCATGTCCACGGCACCAAGAACTCCCTCCATCCAGTCTCCTGTTTCTGTATTGGCTCTCCTTATCTCGTCCATGCCATCTGCTAGCGGTGGAAAGATGGGTGGTAGGAGCTTGTGGAGTCCCTGTCCCGGGGCTGCCAGTAGGGTCACTTGGTTAGCTTGTGAAGAAAGTATGATACTTCTCAAAACCTGGAGCTGCCTCAAAGACCCTATTATAACGTTGACAAAGGAAAGACATTGGTCTCCATCGTCACAAATTATAAATCTTATATATTTAAGACGGGGTTTTGACCTCGTTTTAAATATTGCGAACGCCAATACTAAGATCTGACAGCGCGATAAGGGCGGCTGGAACTGGATTGAGGCGTAGCGCTGGCTTCGGTGAGGGTTCGGGTGCTTCCTCTGGCGCTGTCCCTGGAGTGCATTCGGGTGCTATGCCGTGCTGTTGCGTTACGACATCCAGGCCCTCCAAATCTTGCAGGATCACGTTCCTAGCAGGCGCGACTGTGAGCGCCTATGGATTGTCAGACGTCGAGCTGCGAGACGTGCATTCCCCGGTTGCATATAGGAAAATCCGATCTCTCTTGATCGTCTCTCGACAGTCTTTGAATTCGTTTTCGATTTCGTTGCTCAGCGATACTGGGTCTACCGTGGCCGCCCCGTCTTTCTCGTGTTCATGACGAGGGAACTCACCTGGACTTCGGCTAATTCTTCCCACATCGTCGTCAGATTGTAAGCAGTGCTGCCCTCTCACCCCAAATGCCGCCATGATCACTATTGGAGCGGTAGTGTGCGATGACAGGCTGCAGCTTACACTTAAACTTGCCATTCTGATTGTATTGAGCCGAGAAATAGGATTACGGCCTTGGTGAGCTTCCTATATTGATCCTTAGAGCGATTAATCCGAACAATTAAAACTTCGGGCTTCTTCAAGAATAATAGGCCGGTCGATTCCGTATTATATGTAGAACAATAGCGATATTTGTCTAGAGAAATCCCTTGGGCGTAGTAGGGGGAGTAAATAACGTAGATTTTCGGAGTTTGACGTTTCCGACGTTTTCAGTCTTCTCTAAAAGGGTGCGTAGCTTCCGACAGTCATACTTGAAGGTTTCGGTGAAGTTGAATGATTGCTATAAGTTTGACTCACGCTTTCTAACAATGGAAAGATTAATTCTTATAGAGCCATGTTGCTGGTCTAGTACGTAGTTATAATCCGACTTCTCGTTGATGTGATAAATAAGCTCTTTTGGAGAGACGAGGCCACCATGACAGGCATCACAGAGAGTGATAGAAGAGACGGTTTTTGGTCGTTCTCATTTGGACTCATACTCTCTGAGGCAGCACGAAGCAAATCGGCGATAACCTGGTTATCTTCTTCTACTGTACTAGATTGGTTCTGCTTACGGTGTCGCGACACTTTAGCTCTCTTTACCTCAGCTGCTGCTGGAGCGGCGACCCGGTTTGCTCTCGCGTCAGCTATATCCTCGTCAAGTTAGTTCGCTTTCACGGCCGCTCTCTTCACGGCTGACTCCTTTCGTAGTATAGCCACGCTCTTTAACTCCCAAGCTTCGGCTTAGGGATATTCGTAGGCGAGGAAGCTACCGAATTAGCGTTTTCAGAATCAGCCCCAGTTATGGTCATCTCTGCTGGAAATGTAGCTGTTTCCTCCGTAGAAGCTTTCCCCTGCTGTTTCTTTGCCTGTGAAAGAGGACTGCCAGCCTTCATCTTCGTTGGTGATGCAGCGGGATTTGAATTCGTCACTTCAGGATCACATCTGAAGATAGAGCGTCTCAACCTGCTTTGGTGATTTTATTTCATCATGGTATTCATACTAATTCAATGACGCTGCCAGCTTGATCAAGTCCTCGACATGATCAGTAACTCTTTCTGGGCGCCATTACGTTGGGCGACGGGGTTAGGCTGGCTTTGCGGTCAGGTATGGATTGTTCACATTCTCCCACGCAGTGAAGGTCTGCTCAGTATCTTCAGTGGGGGTCTCGAGTTCATCACGTATGCCTTACAATTGTGACCTTTTTGATTTTTGTATATATGTAAGTGCAGGGTAGAGATTTCGATAACAGTGTCACTATAGCGGACTAGAATTTGGGTGCAAAATGCTGATGAACGAGGCAAGGCAAGCACGTCTTTGACAATTTAGGGAAAGCCTTACTTAAATCTAGACGCCAAGTTGCAGCCTAGAAATTATCATTGAAAAAAAAATCTTCAAATACAATGAGCTGAGAATGGTGAGGGTGTGAGAAAACCTTAAGACTCGAAGCTGGTATCATCGCAATACTGGGCATCTAGGCCAGTATAAGAATGCAATTTTCTGAAGGAGATTGAATAAATCTTGTGTTCACTTAGAAGATGTCAGTCAGCGGCCAAGTCTGCACGAGCTATCGTCACTCTAGGCGATGTGAATCCTACTTTGTAGTGTGAAGCAGAACAAAGGGTTCAACTCTCAATTACGATCAGCTTGAGGCCAGATCCATTCCATCTCTCTCAATTTTGATCGTCCGCAGTCCATGTTCTAGCGCCTCCTGACTCTTTTTGATCGTTTCCACCACCTCCGCTACTTTCGGGTGTAAAGCAGGATCATAATCCTCGAGCTGATCATCCAGGTCTTCGACGAATTCATATCGCCATCTAGCGCCTGGAGGGCCGATGACCGAGAATTCCGCTAAGCCTAGACCGTTGTTAGCATCGAAAATTTCGGAGCATGGTTGATACTCGCGCTTGATCGGAAAGAGTCCGAGATTTGGCACAAGATGGTGGGTGCCGCTTTTGTTCTGCGTGGAGAATTCGATCTGGCGCAGTCCGAGGCAATTACCGTATGCAAAACGGAAACGAAAACTGCGTAGGTAGTAGTTCTGACGGTAGCGATCTCGTAGGATAAATCTCTCCAAGGTTGAGGGCAACGGCTGCGGAGGTGTGGTACTCTAGCTTTGCCAGAGTATTCGAAGAACACATTCAGCGGAGACTCTAGGTTCCCTGCAAAGTTGTGCCGCGGATCAGATGCTGAAATGGAAGGAACAGCATCCAATTCTAGATGGACAAGGGCAGAGTTCCGATCACCGAGGCAAGCTCGTGTGTTTCAAGAGCTACAAGACGACTAATCTTTAAAACCTGTAGATTGACGATGTGGAACCCATTCTCGACAAGTCAAAAGCAAGTCCACCCATATTTTCCATACCCACTCGTGGGTTTCTTCTGAGTAAGATCCGGCTCACCGAGATACCAATCGCTTCCTCCTAGCTCTAATTTCTTGAAAGTGGGTATGTGTGAAAGATGACATACCGAGTTTTCGTACAGTGGACCATCGAGCTTGCAGCTGGTGAGCTTTGGCAGACTTGAGCGCAGGATCGGTATTGATAGTTCCACCGCTCGTTGTTCGGCTGCTGCTGGTTTCGTCTACCCTTGGAAACCGCCCTGGTATCAATTTGAAGGTGCTCTACATGTGAGCCGAAGCATTCGCCCCTCTGAGCTAGATTTTTCTCCATGTAGTGGATCTTTCCACGCGTATCAGGGTAATTTGGCAGGACGGACCCTCGTACCCTCATAGCCATCACAGTCCTGGGAAGAGAGGCAGAGATCTGTCCACACTTTTAGGTAATAGTATCTGTAAAACCGGCGACAGGTGGCTGACCAGCGAATCTGCGTTGGTCGGTCGGATATCTCGATTGTGTTGAAAAGGAGGTCTTCAGGTAGGTGCGACCAAATTGTGGGATCTAGTTGTATGCTGGTATCCATAGCGACAGAAAGTAGCGACGGTGTCGACTGTATTTTATGATAATGCGTGAGGTAAGATTTGCAAGTATTGGAAGAGCGGAAAGAAAGGTGGATCGCTAGGTCCTGAGAAGGCAAAATGATAAGTTGCTGATTGCTTTATGTCTTATGAGGTGGGATGAAGATGACGATGACACAGAAATATTTAGTAGCCGGGTTATGGGGCCGGTGTTGTGCAAGATAGGAAATCCCAGATGACTTCGACAGCAGGGCTTGCAAAGCTATCCCGCTCCGAGAATAAGGTTACTGCCCGTTCGTCACTCCATGATCATTATCATTCTATCCCTCAGAAGTGACAATCCCCAATCACATGAAGGAAGTTCCAGTCTGTGAGGCCCACTGCAAGATTGTCTGGTGATTCTCGGCCCAGATTAATAGCCGTTTCTTTGAGTGGCGATGATCGATTCCGACAATGTTTTCGACCTTCTCTCAGATTGACCCAGATGCCTACTGCGTCAGGGCAGACGTAGAGCGGGAGGTCTGCTATTCTCCCTTCACACCACTGTGCCTCTCGACTTGATGAAGCGCGATTAAGGTTGGTGAATACAATCTTCAAAGAAGGAGGTCACTTCCAACGTAACAGACTTGATTTTCAAGTGCTATTTCAAATTGCTGGGGCGAACATGGCCGTCTCTAGAATTCTTCACGTTGGGTGGCATGAACAAAGTTTCAAGAAAGGGCGTTGCGCAGTCTTCGCTTTGCACGTCTTCTCTTGTGAAAACTTCGTTTCAGACCCAGGTGTTTGCGGGTGTTGCGAAGTTTGGGGATTTCGGATACTGGGATCTGCCATTGTTACCAATATTCATATTTTGTGCTTCCTTTGACAGATCTGCCTTGGGGTTCACTGGGTTTGCCTGTTCGTCTCCCATTTTGAGCACCTCGATATTGCCGCTATCATCCGTGTCCATAGGCATCAAATTTTGCCCCTGCGTATTTGAAGAATATGACCTTCACTCCATAATATAATACGGAGTTGGGCCACGAGTTGAGGAATGGCCGACGAAGGATCCGCTGCGGTGGCGCACAGGGTGGAGAGCGACTGTGAGAGATTCCGTTTTCCCCAGTTGTCCACCTGCATGCTCTAGCTTATAGACTTTCTGCACCCACGGTCAATACCATGCTTCTGATAGCCATCGTAGAAACGCGTAGGGAACATACTTTATACCACACACTGACCGTCTTTGAAAGCAGAGTCCAACGATAGGTGATCTGAGGCATCAGCGACTTAACATCAATAAAGAGTGGCCAAGGTTGCCTTGAGCTGCAGCCTGCCGCATCTACAAATGACAGCCACATAGCCAAATATGTGAAGACTCGCCATTCCTGCTTTCTTGAGGACTACTCCTCTTCACCCTCAGCGCCTTGACCTTCACGTGGCGTATCCTGCAGCAGCCGACTATCACCACAGAACACAAATACATTACCCTCCAATTCCTTTCCATCTTCACCCGAGATCTCGCACCTCTGCACCTCATAATTGCTCCCCTCGTAAGTAGCTAACCTGCCAAGGTCTTCCTCGTTCTCCACCAGATAAACCCATCCCTCAACGACCTCACCACTACCTGCCTTCACCAACGCCTTATACTTCCCCCACATCATAATCTTCCACCCCCTGACCAGCCCCTTCCTTAGCGCAGGCAGCTCATCAAGCTCCACTATCCCCGCCACAATATCCGGCTCAGCAAGCGTCCCATAGAAGAAGTAAGGCACGGGATAACTCCTCAGAGCATTCATGATAGCAGCAGGCTCAGATGCAGACGTCGACCCGACCTCCGTGAACGGGACCATCAGCTTGATGGATCTTCTCTCCCTCTTCTGCCACTCGATCAGGGCGGTCCTGGTAGCGGCGTCGACGATGCAGCAGCCTTCGGGCTCATCCTCGTCGTCCTCGTCTTCTTCATCATCTCCCTGGAGGCGCTCCGCCGATCGACATTCTGGAGGAGAGGACAGGCCCGCTATCTCTTGGATCTGCTCGGCAGTGGTAAGGTCGCGGCCGAGAATTATCATGTACTTTGAAGTGGGCATCATGGTTGTGGCAAGTGTAGTGAACATATTCCAGTACTTTATTCTTCATTCAACGCCTTTGAGTTGTCACAGGGATGAGATTTTCAAGGTACGAGTCCTTCTTTCGAAAGTTCAATTCGATGGAGGTTTGACTCATTGTGGCTTCTTGGCAATGGTGCTGGCACATACTAGCCTACATTGATACCTTACACTTCTAATACATCGAATTGTAAAAGCAGTATCGCGCCGAGCATTGCGAATCAAACATCAAGGTTGTAAAATCGAAGAAAAGAGCTCGGTCTGGAGCGAGCTTCTTGACTCTACCCTATCAGAAAGATAAGCCACCCTAAGTCTTACTGAATTTGAACATTTGTATATACGCGAAAGTGCACATTGAGCCATTAATTGATTCGTCCTTTGTTGGAGGCAGAGGAGCACAAACAAATCTCTGACCAAACTCAAGGAACATTGTTAGATATCTATCAAAGATATGGGGCTAGCTTGATCGGAATCAATATTTGATATGGATCTAACTATGAACGTCGCAAAGGCGCTAGCACTGGAACAAGTAACTTACACTTTCAACTTCTACCAGCTTTGGATCTACGATAATGTTCTCTACCGCCTTGAGCCTGCTTAGAAAGTTATAGGTTGAGTCCAAAAGTATAACCTTGTTACAGACAACTCGTACTCGAACCTAGCCATTGTTGAATTATCTCGGGTCTTCGAAACGTCGGTACTTCTGACGCAGCCTTCACCAAAATCGACCTTTTTGTTCTTGCTCTCAAATTTCTGAACCATGTTGCTTTCAACTTGAGTGTGGAAGTGAACCAATCTTGCTCCAAGATATCGGATAATGGTAGGTAACGGAATATAAAAGATTTCATTAGCACGCTCTACTCACAGACTACACAAGACGATAGACTTAGCACTATAGCCTGTTACTTTTGTATGCTCGAAGGAGACCATTGTGTCGAGCTTTGTCCACATTGGTGTACTCTAGAGTGTGAATGTAGTGCTTTTCGACATCGTTTTTGCCCGAATACATTTGTTATGTACCTAGCATATCCTATATCCAAGATATGTAGAGTTACAATGATCTTGTCATAAGGTGGCCTAGAACCCATGATGCCGTTCGCAAAAAAACCCTCCTCAGAATTCCATAGCTTCCTCAAACAGCCCTCTCAACTGTTCCCTCTCCTCATTCACCTCCTCACTCAACCCAGGCGCCAACATCAGCACTCTCTTCTGCGGCAGCGTTCCTTCAATCAAGTCGTCCAGATGCTTTGTCTCAAAGCCCAAGGCCTTCAGGCCTCTAGGCTGGTCTCCCAGGTCTATCAAGAATTTCGCTAGAGCTTCGGCTAATACCTCTCCAGCACTCTCCCTACTAACATTGCTGGTATCCACGCCGAAGCATTCGGCGGCGGCCAAATGCCTTTCTGGGTTCGAAGCGCCCGTAAATTTGAAGACTGCTGGTGCCGTGACTGCAACACTGACGCCGTGGGGGATGATGGGCTTATCAGTCACGTATCCTGCATGCTTATATCCTGGATTTTGGCCGCTAATTGGGTAGCTCATGCCGTGACACAAATGTACTCCTGCGTTTCCGAAGCCGACACCTGCAAGCGTAGCCGCCAGAAGCATTTCCGATTGAGCCTCATGATCATCCGGGTCTTTTGCTGCACGGGGTAGGTATTTTATGGTTGACCTTAAGGCTTGTAAGGAGAAGATATCGGATATAGGGTTTGCACCTTGATACGCAGGACGATTTATCGGGTTTTCTGGGCGAGGGGTGCGCATTTGGTACGGTATAGCAGTCCATGATTCAAGGCTGTGGCAGAGAACATCGAGGCCAGAAGATGCGTGGACAGCAGAAGGCATAGTGCGCGTATTTAGAGGATCACATATGCCGATTGTGGGCTTGAGAGCGCGGTGGGCAATGCCGGTCTTTGCTTTCTTTGCGACCAGGTCGAATATAGCTGTACCAGTGGTCTCGGATCCTGTGCCAGCCGTGGTTGGGACAGCAATAAGAGGGGAGAGCGGTTTTGTAATTGGCAAACCCTTGCCGAGTGGAGCGTTGACGAAGTCTAAGAAGTCTGCCTGTGGGAAATTGGTGTAGAGGTTCATCAATTTGGCTGTATCGATGACACTACCTCCGCCAACTGCAAGAAAGGCATCCGGTCCATAATGCTTCGAGAAATCGATTGCCTCCATGATTCTGGTCCCATATGAGTATATATTACAATCAGCTGATGCGTGTCCTTGCACTTACGAATTGTCCTTCGGCTCCACCCTCGTCTGATCAAACACCGTGAATTCCACGCCCTCCCTTGTCAATCCTTCTATAACCTGCTTCATAGCATCTAATCTCCCGACATTGACGTCCGTCACCACACATACTCTCTTTGATCCCATATTTCTGAAGTCCATGCCAACCTCCTTTGTGCACCCAGGCCCAAACCGAATGCTCGAGGCGGCCATTTCGAAGGCATATTCTCTCTTTCTCGAGGAGTCCGCAGGCGTCGCGAGCGACCTTTTTGCATGGTTGAGTAGGGAGGATGTTGGATGGTGATGTCCTGGGCTTGCATGGCAAGGGCAATTGGGTGGATGGGCTTGGACGGTGCGGAGAAGATTGACAGCACGCTTGGCAGCCGTGGGGGCCAAGCGGACGTTGAGACCCATTGCGAATGATTTCCTACTCAGACCTTAGTCTTCCTAAGCACTAATCAAGCCCAGACACTGCTCTTGACCAGCATGAGAGCTACAGTTAAAAATACAAAGTATGTACAAGAAGAAATGGATAAGATGCTGTTTGCTGTTCAAATGCCATGCCACCAATGCGGGGAAAATGGACTTCCACAGCCTCGGGCGAAACGCGGCTTTCATGCCGGCGCCCCTTTTCTCTGCACACAACGTCACTATTGTTTTTGTTTACGTTCAATTCGGGCAGTGCTCTTTAAATCAATTCGACGGAGGCCTCGTTGAAGGCAGATATCGGTCGCAGCTTTGAGCTATGCAATCACCCAAATGCCGCTGTCCAACGTCCGTCTCAGCCTTCTTTATCGAAAACCATTTGGTCGCCCACTTTTATAGCGTCGTCGTATTCGAGTCAAAGCTCGATTTCCGCCTGGCGTTAGGCACTACCTGGCGAAGGTGCGCCCTCTTGCGAAGGCCACGGAAACCGAGGAAAATGAGCTAAATTAGGCGCTACGTCGTATCTGCGATGGATAGATATGGTGCTGACGAGAAGCATTTTCGGTTGATGGAGGATTATTCGATGATGGAAGTGCTAGGGACGAGCCAAAATTATCACGAGTATAAATAAAACGTATAGCGCTTGTAAGTAAGCAGACATGAGGTCCGATGTTATTTCTGCGAGAAGATGCAGGTCAAGGAATTATGACCATCACAGGATGGAAAGCGGGCGGCAAGCTTGCGGCAAGCTTTGACATAGCAATCGGAGAACAGCATAAAATCCAACTTCAGGCAAACGCAAGCTCGTGAAGATCTTGCATCTGAAACTCTCAACATAGTTACAGTGTTGAAACCAACCATCATATCTCAAACTGACCATGGAAGCCTACCGCACGGCCATCACCGCAAGAAGTCTATGTCTTGAATGTTCACTTCGAGATATCTTCACTCTCTTGTCCGCTCTCCAATGCACATCTACTTGCTCGACTCCGAGTTCATCTGGAAATACTTGTATGCCCCAAACGCAACCAGACCTCCCACAAATACCAACGCATAGAGACCTACGCCCATCCCTGCGCCGTCCGTCTTGGTTGCTGTGCTAGTAGATGATGTTGGTGGAGCTGAGGTGGGGGCTGGGTCACCAGGCTATGAGTGCAATCTGGTCAGCGCAAGAGTACTCGGAAAAAATTTCTGTTCGGACAGCGAAAGGACGAAGAAGTTGAGGCTGGGCGTAGTGGGAAGAAGAAAATTGCAGATGGATATGACGGATGTGCGACCATGCGGATAGGGACAACGCACCATCCGCTTCAAAGGCCCAACCAGTAGTCCCTCCAGTATCTCTCGTGCCTCATCACTGTGTCCTACATCTTCGAAAGCTTCGGTTGCGTCTTGGCCGCCTACGTCGAGGAGGACTTCCTCTCCACCACTGTAAAGTAATAGAGATCAGACAAAGCTCCCAATTTATGTATAGCCGTGGTAAAAGCAGCGCAAGAGACTCGCGTGCTCTATTCCTCAATTCTAGTCTTGTAGCACGTGGGCAGCTCGGGGGCGTTGTCCCTCCCTCAAGATGGCCAGAGCGATGTGGGGAGGACGTACGGATGCTCGTCGACGAAGGCAGTGCCATTATAGACTTTGTCGTGTATCACCAGGTAGAGATCCTATACAATGGCCCATCAATTGAAGCTCTTTGAGCTTGGGGCAACAGATTTAAACGCACCTTCTTCCCACTATGCTCCGACACCTCTTTAAGGGTGAGCTCTTGGGTTTCCGCCATCTTGGGTCTTTCGTTCGAGAATGATTAAGGGGAAGAGTATGGTCAATGAGCGATGGGAGGCAAGTATGTGCAGTTTATGGAGTACAATTGTTGAGATGTGGATATCTCGACACTTCATGCGAAATGCACCGAGCCCCGAGGTCGCTCCGCTGGCGTGTCCGGAACAAGTCTTGGCACGACCTTTTAGCCGTATAAGGCAAATCGCGTCCGATTGCTCCAATCAGCATGCGAGGAGTGAGAAGAATGCGACTGTTGAAGTATCTTATGAGTCGCGTGGTAAGCTATTCAACTAAGCTAACGCCTGTTCCTTTGTACCGTCTAAAACGTTCTCATCACGCCAATCTGCAGTAAAAGGGCATCGTTGATATTGATAACGTAGCCTATTGATCCAGCAATATGTAGAACATCCCTTACGCCTTTGCAGTGATAGTATTTGCAAGCAATTTGCATTTACCCATCATTAGCTATTCACTATGACTTCTCCCCCTCGCTGTTCACGCGGCCAAAACCAATTCGCTCATTTGCAGCATCAAGACAAATGAAAAGCTCCTTGACCCTCTTGTATTGCGGTTAGGAGTCGCTTGCGTAGGACTTCAATGTTGCTGTAGTCGGGAAGCTTGACATAGTTCGCACAGGTCATGACTGAAATCAAGAAGTCGTCCGAGGTATACGGTGGCTCACTAGGCTTGCAAACCACAGTGAACATGGGATTCAGGCTCTTGAAACCTGAGTATATATTATTGGCATCATTTCGCCTCACGATTGGCCTTTTCTCACTTACCTCCGATAGGAAGCTTTGGGCTACCGGTGACGAACTGCAAGAAGTCCCGCCGCTGGGATGGGGGGAGCTCGCTCATTGTTTGCAAAAGATTGCGGACGCTCTTGCTGTCCATATTGAAACCGTGGTCTGCCTTGATCGAATCAAGTAGAGCTAGAACGTGGGTTAGCTTGATCAGTATGATACATGTCTGACGGCTTACTTTCAATAGTCCAATCTTCTTCGACCCGGCCAAAGAGCATGACCAATTCACTAGGCGTAAAAGCCTTCAATGCGGAGTAGGGGAAGACCTCGGAAAATCCTGTCCTGAACTGGTCCACTTGCCGCTGCACACCACTACCGAGGGTCATGTCGATGACTTTGTCCACGTATGAGCCAACATTATCAAGTGTAACAAGCGTGTTGCCACCGTTTGGTATCAGCTCTATAGCTGGATATCCTGGAAGGGTAAGGTCCAAGCTAAGGTCTTCAACATGAGCGCCATTGATGACGGCTTTGCGTGCGGCCTGTGATCTCTGTACCGTGGACAAGTGGGACTTCCCATCAATCTCTATCTTCGCATTGGCGTACTGTTTCAAGAGTTTCAGACTCTTTGCAAGATCACTGTCGACGGTCTTCACAGCTCCTAAAGATAGAGGAATCGTGCTAGGCTGATCGCCAATGCGGAAGAAAGTTGGGTTGAGTGAGACATCAATGATCCGGGAGTCCAGCATAGATCTCGCAATGAACTTGCCGAGCATCTTAAACTGGTTGAGAATTTTCTTGCCTGCTTCTGTTTCCGCCTGCTCCGCTGTCATGGGCGCAGGGAACATTCCTAGCTTCCCGAAGGCGTACTCGTCGTTGTCGTTCGAATCATTCTCCCTCCACAACTTGATTCTCTTCTTCGAGAACTCCTTAGAAACCGTGGAGTAGAATTCGAGCGTAGGACCAAGGCCAGTTCCCACCTCCTCAAAGTACTCAACCTCGAGTACGCTGGATGAGCCACCATAGAGTTCCATGACCTTCATTGCAGATTCAAGCATCCGAGTACGGGATATGCGAACCTTCTGTCGCTGCAGACGTCCCATGAATGGACGATCATCACGATGACGATCCCGTCGATTCTCTTCAGCGGACTGATTTTGCCACCTAGTCATGGAACGAGCGTACCCAAAGGATGTGGATTGGAGAAATAGGTGACGAGTCTCAAATGGAAAGAGAAACGGATAAAGCCGTGCAAGATCTTCGCTCCAGCTCGGCAGACAATTGCTCGCCACGATCAGTGGTTCTTCGAGCTGACGATTGAGTTTTGCGGTCAGCTTCGTATTGACGAACTGGGCCACGGGCTCAGCTTTCACATTGATATTCGCTTTGCTATCGTCTAAAACATCATCAAGATTGGCGTTCATCTCGTGAAGAATGTTGAGTAGACGTAATATCTTCGAAGTTGTGGGGTGCTCGTGTAGAGACGGTGGCATACTGAAATCCGCTGCCGTCGTTGTTGCCTCCGAGAGCGGTTTCAGCGACGATGATTCAGGTGGCGGGGGCCCTGGCACTCGCTTGAACTTGACCGCGTGGATGGCAGACCACACATTCCGCGGGGAAGGATCGGCAGGCTGCGACTTGTTGTAATGCACAGCACGATAGATGGTTGTGTCATTGGATATGGGCTGATCGTTTATGCTGAACTCAATGTGCCAGTCTTGCGGCACCGCCTGAACAGCTGCTGCATAGGACGTTGGATGACCAGCAGATGATGGATTCATGGCACCAGCCAACAATTCACGGCTACGTGAGCCTGGCGGGCCATGCGATGATGCAAGGGAGCCTTGTGATGGTGTCGCAATGCGTGTGCCGTCCTCTTTTCGGGCTGTAACTTTTCCGGTCGAAGCAATCTCCATGTTGACGGCGGTAGGCTCTGGTAGACGTTCACTCTCCATGCTATCTTCCAAGTCGTCGACAATGGCATCCAGAGCACTACTATCATCCATGTCATCCTCGTCAGAAAGCTGCCTCTCATCGGCACACTCCAAGGGCGTTTGCATTCTCTCAGGGGCCGGGACTGGTGGATCTGAAGGAGTTTCCGAAGGCTGATGTCTCCGGCTTGAGCGACGGGCCGCACCAGGCTTCTCTTTCGCAGGAGTCGCGTCTAAGGTGGTGGACGCGTTCTTCGATCTCATTGCTTTTCGTGCCGCTCGAATAGTGGCCGCAGAGTCAGAAGGCGCTGGTAAGGACGGAGAATCCCCTCCAGCAGATCCGCCTCGATCAACGAGTCTATGATGAGGACTGGGCACTCCAGCGGCTGCAGCAAAAGCAGCCAACGCATTCGAAACTCCTTCGCGATGTCTTGCGCTTCTAGGACGCTCCGATAGACTAATCCGAGGTCGGAGATAGTCATCCAAAGCCTTAAATGTTGCAATAGCATGTATGGAAATCATAAGATTCTTGTATGGCCTGGGCATCTCGGCATCGTCATCAGCGATCAGCTTTAAGCGAAGTTGTTTCGATAGCATCGAGGCGGGGCTGCCGCGGTTGCTGTCTAATGCGCTATGAGAGACCGTCACGACCTCGAAATGTTCAGCACGGCTAAGGAGATCTTGAAGCTTATGAACGAATACGCTGAATGGTGTTGACGCTTGGCTTGGGCTTGTTGAGCTCCGCTTCGGTGCTGTCATGAAGACCTCTAGGAATGCTGTCCTTGCATTAGCACTAACAACTTCGTCAGAACTACTGAAAACATCCAAGAGGATGCGGACGATCTCTGAATGAAGCAACTCCGAGCTCGTGATTGTTTGCAGTGCGTCACCGTGGAAGTGTTTCGAAAGCCGCGTGAAAAGCTCTGTTCCGTCGCCGGTCCCCGCGCCAAGATAGCAGTCCTCTATGTCAGCAGCAAGTTTTTGGAGTCCTATCAAGATAGCAGAGGCTTTGGCGCGCATCTGCTTCGTCTTGGCAGTCTCATGTACCTCAAGAAATTTCTTCGCGCGAAGCACGTTGAGTTCGTCATCCGAGCCAGGATACGGGATTGGGTAATTCTGACTCGATGAGGAAGAATCTGATGGCGAAGGCGAGGCGTCTTCCCGGATCTCGCGGGGGCCGCCTTCATCTTCATCGTCATCATCGTCATCGCCATCCTCGTCTTCAGCATGATCTTCCTCGTTGCTGTCATCTTCCGAAGGCTCATCAGCCGTAGGGTTGTCATCAAGCTGCTCAGCTTGATGGTTGGCGGAAGGCGGCATCAAATTTGGAGTCTGAGAGTCTCGATCTTCTGTCAAAGCCTTTGGCTTGTTCTCAATCTTCGTTGCGGGTTTGTTGGCAAGCTTAGCGACCTCCGCCATGACACCTTCACGATAAAATTGATAGCCATAGATAGACTGTAAACGGTTGAGAAGCATATCCGCAGCCTTCAAACCTAACGTCACGAGAGTATCATGATCTTCTTGCGAGAGTATAGATGCCAAATACGAAGCGTAGGGCACTGTGCGAAGAGCGCCTTCGAGAATAGAAGTGTCAAGGTTCGACAACATCTTCAGTTGGGCCTGCAAGACCTTCTGTCGGACGAGGAGATTTACGGTACTCGAATAGGCGTCCGTAAGAGTAGGGAAAAGCACGAGAGCGAACCGCTTGAGCTCACATTTGCAATCCTGTAGTAGCTTGACTCGCTTGGCATTGAGAGACGTTATAGAGCCGTTTTCTAGGTGTGGTACCAGTCCACCTGCTGATAATTTTGCATCGTTCGGTGAGTCATGGAAGGAGAGCTTCTCAGTCTGGACGGCAGGAAGCAGCTCATAGATAACATTGAGCGTTTCCGATATCTGCTCTCGGGGCCTATGTATCAAAGCTTGCATGATAAAGACACTGTCGATCTGGGACGCAACATCTTCTGTCCCGTCAGGTGGGGATACGCCAGTCAAAATCTGATACAAAGTGTCGACAATGTCCATCTTGAGGAGCGCGGCTGATAGAGCGGGACTCGCTCGGGCAGTGATTGATAGTACACGTAGAAATTGAGTGTGGATGTTTGGACCAATCAAATTCGTCGTACCTGGTTGAAGAAGGCGGAGCATGGCCTTGAGAAGACCAGTGCTAACCAGCTGCTCCAGCTTGTCTTGCTGGTATTTGAAGCTCTCGATGATCCTAGAAACGCAGAGGGACCCTTGTTCCACAACCTTCTGATCGCTGTTACCGAGAACATCGAGCAGTATTGGCATGACGTCTCGGACCGTTGCAAAGCAATTCGGCGGAATGTGCTTACAGCAATTCGCCGCTGTTGTCACTGCAGTTCTCTGTGTGCTAGTAGCAAAAAAGTCGAGGAACGTCAGGCAAGCAGTAAGACCACCACCTTCGACTATTGTCTCTGGGCATTCAGCAGATATCTTCTCCATCGTAATTAGAGCCTGTTCCGCCAAGTCGATGTAAGAAATCTCCAGCAGCTTCTGACAGAGAACTGGTACAGCTCCACCGTGAGCTACATAGCGAGCGGCTTGCGGCAAGGCTTCCATGAGATTGGCAAGACAACGACATGCCAAGAGCATCATCTCTGAATTCTCCTCCCCAAATTCCGGAGGCTGCATCAAAGTCACTAGCTCTTTGACGAATTGATCAGGAGAGAAATGGCCGGATAGGTTGTCCTCATTCGAGATGAGGAGAATCTCAGACAGCTCTTGTAAAGCTATAAGTTGAACCGATGGATCTTCCTTTTGCTTCAGATTGTTCAAGATATCTCGCAGTCGTTGTGATAGACCCGAAACGTAGCCACTCAACGCACGGAGGGTACTTGACATACTGCCACCGGCACCAAGGTAACCTCCTTTGAAAGGATTGTCACCTTCATCATCGTCGTCGTCGAAGGCTCTTCTCGCGGCTGCAACGTCATCTTCATTTGGATCTTCGTCATCTGCAGGATCTGGGATGCCTTTCGGAACCAGCTTCCGTGTCTCATCTGCGTCCTTCATGATGACTTCTTCCGCCCTCTTAGTGGATGATTTCTTCGACCGCTTCGTAGAGGCAGTGGGTAAGGATGATGATGATTCTGGCTCTGCGAGCTTGTTAGCCCGGCATTCGTAGACAATGCGCATGACGCGGACCTTGAGCACTCTTTTTGCTTCGGCTTGATTTCCGCCGCGAAGTATCCGCTACATTTGGTGGGGACTTCTCTTTCTCGCCTGACGGGCCTGTAGAGGGACTGCTCGAGGTCAGTGTATGGACTTTCAAAGTGCAGAAGATATTCATTACCCTGGCTTGGCCATGTTGAGTGCTTGCTTGACGCCTTTTCGACGAGGCTTCGGTGCAGCGGGTGTTGATGCCTCCTCCTCCGTTGCGATCTTCGGCTTCTTTGCACGCCTAACCGATGATGGCTTTGGGGCTGACGGTGTGTTTTCAGGACTAGGATCACGCTCTGTTGGAGCTTTGCGTTTGCGGGATCTAGGCTGAGGTGCAGGTGCCGTGGAGGTGTTGCTAGAAGTGGCTGCTGCCGCAGAAGGATCTGCTGCAAGCTTCGTTGCAGAGCGAGTCACCCTGGAAGACATGAGATACTAATTTTGTAATGAACAACGGCAGCAGTCCTCGCAAGAGGAGCCGTATTGTCCGTGCTGTTGAACTTGGATGGTGGGGTTAGGAACGAAGGTGGTGCTGATCGTAGGGCTCAGAAGAGGCAAATGTGTTTGAAGGAGAAGAAGAATAAGTAAGAGGGCGTAACTACCTAGACGTAGAAGAGTGATGTGATGAGGTAGTGTTGTCGAGCGAGGGATCGAGCTTTAAGGAAGGAGCTGGGACCATTGGATGCGGTTCAACCCTCCATAAGCGGAGAGATGAATCAGGACTTCACTACGGCCTTAACACATGTCCCAGATCATTCGTGAGCTTCGTTAAGTTCGGTATGACGTAGCATATATCTCGCAATTGATACAAGAGGTAGATTTGGAGTTGTTCAACGAGTGTGTATGCAGAAATCTAGCCGCAGAGCTCGCAACGCAAGGCTTGAGAATAAAGTACCGAGAGTAAAGTACATAAGGTACCTTAGTGCTCGGCTAAACTGCAGCCGCGCTAGAACTAGTGAACCACGAACAATATTCACTCAGTAACATCTAATCGAATTCTTGCGTGTTACTATTCTACCTCCACGATAGATCAGAGCAAATGGAACAGAATCTAATGTCTCATCCTTAAATCCTGTTGTCGTATGCCCGTTGCTGCCTATCGATACATGACTCAGACATCTCCGCTGGTCCATAGATTTCACTTCAAGCACCACATCTTTGAGAAAGTCGTGCCCAAAAGGTGGCTGAGCTCTGAGACATTGAGTATACACATAAGACTTTCCAAGCTTCGTTGTGAAAGGATTTCCTCTTTCCACTCGCTTCCGCCAAGAGCGCTTCCAGCAATTAGCCTTACACCCTCCTCCGGCGTCCCCAGACTTGGCATTTGAACAGTACTCTCATTTTTCGTCTTTCAAAATGGAGTCTACTCAGGACGGGGCAATACCCCTGAGCAATGATTACGTCACGGCTCCTCTTCCGAATGACTTCGAAGATTACCATTTCCCAATCAACCGACTGAAGCGATCGCTTGAGGATCCCTCCAAGACCCCATTGGTACTTGTTGCGTGCGGTAGCTTCAGTCCGTACGTATATTTCAGAGCTGGATGCCTTGTGCCTTGACTTGAAAACCCAAGGGATTTTCTATGCAATTAGGCCCCTAGCCATTCCAAACATGCTTTGTACCATACGTGAAGAGGAATGCTGACGGCGTAAATTGAATAGGCCCACATTCCTTCGTACGTCATTCTCCGAGAGCAATTTGATTCGCAAGGCATGCTTCGGGAGAGACATACTCCCTAAACATGTCGTTCTACTTGTCTTCTGGCCCGAAAGAGCAATGCTAATTCCAAATATGTCGTAGATCTTAGGATGTTTGAAATGGTGAGAACAAGAGTAGTCCACGAATTTTAATACATACTAAGCTGAGGTAGGCTCTCGACTACGTGAAGATCAGTACAGAGGTACGTTTCATCGAATTGATTCTATTCTATCTCTCTCGTATCGAAAGTCGTGACGGGAGTATTTCCTCCTGACGACCAGGGTTACCATGTCTCTCAAGTCGTTGCGCATTTCGTATGACAACGCTGACCGTTGTACGACATGTAGTTTGAGATTGTGGGAGGTAAAATTTGAACGCAGGTGCCAAGCCCTCACGTATTAAGCATAGCTTCTATAGGATACCTATCACCCGTCAGCGATGCCTATAAGAAAGTGCGTGAGAAGTCCCGCTGCCGTTGACTCCGAGTTTCATCCTTGTGAACTGTCTTGTTGATCTTTTGTAGGCTGGATTAGCGAGCGCCGAGCACCGAATAAGAATGTGCTCTATTGGGGCAGAGACGTCAACATGGTTGGACGTTGACAATTGGGAGGCAGGTGAGCTTCCCCAACACAACATTTCCTTTTCTAAGGGCTTGGAGACTTCTTTTGGGTTTTGATACCCCAGACTTATGTTTTACGGCTTCGCTCCCCACTTGGATGTTACTGACTGCACGGTTAGCCAAGAAAACTTATACGCCGACCGCTCAAGTGTACGTCTTCTCATTGTCTTGACAAAACGCTTTGTACTCTGATTAGACCAGTAGGACTTATCGCGAGAACATTTGCTTATGAGAGGCCTCTTCAATGTGGCTTACGATTCATTGCGCATTTCCAAATGGTAAAGCTAATTGGCGAACTATCCAGCCTTGACCATTTCGAGTATCAATTGAACACAGTACTGGAAGGCGTTGCGGGCAGAGACGGAGAACGAAAACCTATCAGGATTGCACTGCTTGCAGGATCAGACCTGATCCAAACTATGAGTCAACCTGGTAAACTTCGTGATTGATAGCAATTACTTGGAGCTCTAGTCACTGAGTTATGTTTAGGAGTATGGTCACCTTCTGACTTGGATCACATCTTGGGTCCTCGATTTGGGGCCTTCATCGTTGAACGTGCTGGTGAATTTTCCTATGTATCTTTTCAATGTAACAAGTTTGCTAAATACCCCTGGCAGGTACGGACACGGAAGACGCAATAAGCTCATTGCAGCAGTACAGCCAGTAAGCTTATAAGTTGTTTTCCTTCGCACCGAAATTTATTGTGGAGTCACGACTTGTGTGGAGCACGTGTTTGCTTCGGAGGACCTTTCTGCTTTTGGGTCTTGATAGCTGATAAGAAAAAGAAACATATGGACGATAAGTCAGCTCGTTCAGAACGACGTTTCTTCCACGAAGGTAAGACCTGTCCGTGATCATCCGTTGGACGATATTCGTTGACGAATTTGTAGGTAAGACTTTTCAAGAGACGCAATATGAGTATACGTTATTTGATTCCGACGCCAGTGAGTTGCCACTTGATGCTCGCTCAATTCATGTGAAGCTAACGGTGTCATAGATAATAGGTAACTAGCACCGATCCGAACATTCTCTCATTGAGTATACAATGGAAGACCCAAAAACTGTCTCAGAATTTCCCTCCCTGTTCATGTCACCAACGCCCGTCTTCAAGAGTGATTGCTGATTAGAGAAATCATAGAATACATCGAAGAGCATGGTCTCTATGGCCCTGACGACGGTCAGGCAGCGAATACCCAGGGTGATGGGAAGGGCAAGGGGGTGGCCGAATCCTCAAAGTAGTACCCATAAATTTCGGAAATGGAGATTGTGCCGCATCATCTACCAGGTCAAAGACTTGAAACCATTCCGCAGAAAATTCGATAGACTTTTTGAATACGTTTGAATGCAATTAGTCATACGTGAGACTCTTGAGTGCTCGAAGAAGATTCTGCATCGAAAGGTATACCTTGACAAGGACAATCTATAATCTCGCGCATCTCGGCAGACGGGAAGGGTTGTGGCTGTTAGCAGGGCGAGTCGTCGCTGTTCCAGATAGGCTCATGTATGTTTGAAAAAATCGAAGAATTACTGAAAAGAGATGTTGCATGTCATTATGCCCATACTCATATTAATGATCAAGCATTTTGTAACTTCCACTCTTCCAGCGTGAATTTGAGTACTCGTGCGCTCATACAGGCCGAATGGTAGGTCGAAGCAATTGGGCTATCGAAAATCAGAACGCAGACTAAACCTGCTAGCAATTGGTCCAAGCAACTCAGATCTATGAGAGGTACGAAGTCTTTTCTATGAAAGCTACGTGCTGAGTAGAGAGAGTGGTAGTTGGATGAATTACAGAGCACGACGGAGGCCTGTTGGCATATGGCCTAGCGCCTTGGTATACTCGCTAGATAGCTCCCACAGCATAGACCTTCTTAATGAACAACATGCACCCCATTCAGGATTCCAACAAGGCCGGCATAAACTTCTTCAAGAGCAAAACTCTTGGTCTATCAACCCGCAGTAGAGTGGCGGTCAGGTGATAGAAGAAAAATAATCATTAGTAAAGCATTGGTGGCATCCGCAGAAGTCATCGGAAGTAAGGCTAGCCCGACTAGTGCCCTAACAGGTTAAAGTAATTCATAGTAGCCCGGGCAAAAGAATCTCCTAGCTTTCAAACGCCAAAATCGGAGAAAGCTCCTCTTGGGCTTAAAGATAGATTTGGACAAGAATGCTCAAGTCGACGTATAAGCCGTCCGGTGACTCCTCCTTCCCCCTACTAGAGGGATGGACTTCGCATAGAGCCCCTTCAGGGCATGCTTATTACTACAATACGTCGACGAAAGAGTCCACATACGTACGACCTACACAACCTCTACAGCCTAAAGTACAGACACCATATGATGCGAGCGCAGCGTTAGGACATCTAGCAGATGGGTATGCCTCCAATAATGCCAATGGGTCGCCTTCGACCTTCATACCTTTTGGTAATCACCCACTCGGACCGAACAGTCACTTTCGAGGGAGGGGCGAAAGAAGAGGAGGGCATGGCAATCATCACCAACCTCAGCCCAAAGATAGGCCCAAGAAAAGCCACCCTATCCCTGGGTGTGCACCATGGCAGCTTGTACAGACCAAGCTGGGCAGACGGTTCGTATACAATCCGGATAGCGATGAAAGCTTCTGGAAGTTCCCGCCAGATGTTATCAGAGGAGTTGTTGAATATGATAGGCTGGAACGGGAAAAGCGATTGAGAAAAGTGAGGGGTGATACTAGCGAGAATGAAAAGGACGGACAGGCTGCTGCAGAGAGCGAGCTTGCAGGAGCTGGAGATGGTAATGGGGCGCCTACAGCTTCCAGAGCGCCTGCACCTGCGGCAGCTATTGAAGAGCCTACGCAAAGACTCCTGGATTCTGATGGAGAAGAGTATGAAGAAGTTGAGGTCACTGATGACGAAGATGAAGATCATCCTGCCAAGCGACAGAGGACTGAAGACCTTGACACTGAGCAGCCGGTGGAGTTCAATGAAGATGACATTGCATATCAGCTTGCTACTATGGGCGAGGACTACGGTCTCGATCCAGGAGAGTACGGAGACGGGGCAGACGAAGAGCTGGAGGAAGGTGCTCAAGGCTTGGCTTTGACAGAAGAAGATTCAAAGGCGCTGTTTAAGGATCTGCTCACAGACTACCAGATAAGTCCTTATACGCCATGGGAGAAAATAATAGAAGCTGGTCAGATTATTGAAGACGATCGGTACACCGTTTTACCGAATATGAAATCTAGAAAAGATGTCTGGGATGAGTGGAGTCGTGACCGAATGAAGCAAGTACGTGAGCAACGCGAAAAAGAGGAGAGGAAGGATCCAAAGATACCATACTTCGCCTTTCTCGAGAAACATGCAACACCGAAGCTGTACTGGCCGGAGTTCCGGCGAAAGTACAAGAAAGAGCCTGAGATGCATAATACCAAATTGAATGACAAAGATCGAGAAAAATGTTACAGGGAATACATCAGTCGGCTCAAGCTTGCAGAAACTAGCCTGAAAGGAGACTTGGTCAAATTGCTGAAATCCGTCCCACTGCACGCCTTGAACCGCTCTACGCCCATTGACGCCCTTCCTCCGTCTATACTGACAGACATACGCTATATATCGCTTAGGAAATCCCTTCGAGAGCCTTTGATTGAAGCACGCATCTCTACGCTTTCACCTGCACCTACAGAGTCAGAGATCTTGCCAGAAGAGGAAGAGGCTCAAACGAAAGAGAAACAGGAGAGGGAGCGAAGGAACAAAGCTTTGGCTGATAGGCAGAAACAAGTAGAGGATGAGAAGAGACGTCAACAGGGCGCCCTTAGGTTTAGCAAGTGCATGTTGAGAGAGGGCGAGGAGGAGGTTCAGAAGGCCATGAGGGTTGGAAAGGAAGGTCTGCTAGGGCACATGGCTCTTGATGAGAGAGCGGCCTGAGCGAGATACCCGCTGTTATGAAAGATGAGCACAAGCAAGTGAGGCATCGAGTCTAGAGGATGATGAAGTCTTCTAGCCCAACGGGGAAGAACCCCTTTACTGATACAGACGTGAGACACATTACGGCAAACCAATTCATAGCCTCATGATACCCTTGCATCAACTCACTCGCTAAACCGTAATATCAAAGCCGCATCGTCTTATGCAGTCAGCGGCCCCAAGGACCCCAGCTATCAGCGTCCTCATCGTCCTCACTCTCCTCGTCTTCCCCACCCATGATCCCTAATCCCTCTTTAACCCCCGCGTCCGTTTCTATTTCTCCCCCTTCCCCCTCCGCCGCCTTCTTAACCCTCAGCGCCTCCCTCATCCCCCTCAACCTCCTCACCCTCTCTTCCAGCCCCTCCATCTCGTCAAATTCCTCCTCGAGTGCCCTAGCCGCGTCCTCCTTCTCCCCTTCCACCTCCGCCTCCCTTCTTTCTTTGCCCTGCCTGTTAGCCTGCTCCCTAGCCTGCGCTGCGATTTCTACTGCCGTCATCGGAGCCGCGCTGATGGTTGCGGAGGCATTAAGGGCGGGGATGGATGGTTCTGGGGGCGGTGTGGCAACGTCGCGTTCGAAGGCTGCCCATTCGTCTTCGTCGATTGTTGCCGCAGGCGTGGGGGTGGGCATGGGGTGTGAGGGGAGAGTTGTCGTGGGTTGGGTGGGGGTTTTTGCTGTGGTGTTTGCATCTGCTGCTTCGGCTTCTTCGATTTGAGCTACCTTTGGCTTATCGGTCTCGTTGTTGGCTTCGATGATTTCGTCGAAGAAGCCCCCAGGTACATCAAGGACTGGTTTCGTCCTTTTCCGCGGGTCATCGTCGTCGTTGCTCGCTTTCCGTTTCTTGCTGCGATTGCTGACTTCGCGTGTAGTCGTAGGTTCTGGTGGCTTGAAAGTGTTCAACCGTAATCTTTCGGCGCGCATAGCATGTTGAGTTGACTTTAGATGCTTGGTCCAGACTTCATTGTCTGACTTGAGCGGTATATGGCAGACAGTGCACTCTAAGGTTCCAGTTGCTGAATATGCAGCCTGAGGGTGGGTGATTTTGCGTTGGGCGCGCTCGCTGCGCAGGAGAGAGCGTATGTCTGCCATATCGGTAGAGGCTACGAGCTGTAGCAGAATTCCACTTTGGCAGTATTGCCCAGACGTTTAGTGATCCTCGGCCAGGGATAAGAGCCGCGAGTCACGTGAATGCTTGGCAAGCACAAAACCCGCGCTAGAGGGGAGGTTTAGACTCCACTTTCTAACGTCTTCTACGAAACACCACAGTGTAAATAAACACGACTTCTGCACGCCCACCTCGCGCTCACATCACATTCGTATAGATATCCTTCAAATCACACTCGCCGACCTTTCATCCAGCTCTATCAAGCCCACAGCGCGCACGACTGGCTGTTGTGACCTCTTGGCGTCGCAAACTCACGCACCGGCATTGGGAGCTTGAGGTCAATGAGAGCTAACCTGATTGTGGAAGCTGGCGGAAGTCCTGAGGTTGCAGGGTGATTGCAGAAATTGGCCGAAGCGACCTGTCGCATTTCGCGTTCTGTGATCAGATTTGTATTGCGAGCCACCAGAACCACCTAGAAATTAGCTGTGAGATCCACACTCTCGTGGACCACATAAGCGATTTCGCTATCCATACTTGAAGTAGATTGTCTAGTGCACAAACAGAATGGCTGGTAAGCATAGCCACAATGTCACATTGATGGTCCCCGGTCCCCAACTTCGCACTGTAACCGGACCTGTATGCTAAAATTTCGATCTCTACAGATAGTACAAGACGCTCTGGAAGAGCCACCAAAGGACAGCATAGCAAACTCCAAGAAGACGAAGTAGCTACGCCGATTCCTCCAAAGCGAACCAATAGCACAAAGAAAGGGAAGAAGAATGATCCTACACCACCACTAGAGGAGGACGAGGGCGATGCTATCATACGCTGCATCTGTGGCTACATTGAGGAGGATGAAGATGATGAGCGCAAGATGATATGTTGCGAGAAATGCGAAGCTTGGCAACACAATGAGTGCATGGAGATGTCGGAGGACGATGACGAATTGCCGGATAAGTACTACTGCGAGCAATGCCACCCGAAGGACCACAAGGAGCTTTTGGCCAAAATAGCTCGCGGCGAGAAGCCGTGGGAGGAGCGGGCCAAGCAGCGAGAGGCAGAGGAGGCGCAGAAGAAGGGCCGAAAAAAGAAAGGAAAGAAAGGAGGGAAGAAGGCTCGCCCCAGTGAGGTCCAGAAAGAAGAGACCCAGGAGAATGGCGCCATGGATACAACCATGGACACCGCAATGGACGCCGTGCCTGACTCGGTGGAAGCTGAGCCACCTGTCGAAGTTGTACAAACACCGCCCGAGGTAGAGACTAACCACAAGAGGAAGTTTCCAGAAGAAGTTGTCCCAGAAGCGCAGAGCCCGAGTCAAGCTGTAAGTATAAAACTCATTCGGCTAAAGTAATCTACTAATCTGTGACCAGGAACCTCCATATAAGACACGCAAGACTTCAATTCCAGCTACTGAAAAGCCTTCCTTGCCCCCGCCTTCACGACGTAAATCTGGAGCTCCAGCAGCCAATAAGCGTGATTCGACGGGGGTACAACTCCAAGCAGAACTTGTGGAAAACATATCCGATTTGCAAAGCGAGGAACGTAAGAGAGTTGCCCACGCAGTCGTGAAACTTTTCGTTACTCAAACAAAGGAAGCTGAGAAGGAGGGTTCATTCAGCCTACCAGCAGGTCAAAAGGCCGATGCATTCGGTCTTAGATTGGGACTGGCCGTAGAATATGCCGTTTACCTAAACTTCTGGGGTCAAGGTGGGAAGGCCAGTGCGCAATATGGCGACAAATTTCGAGCCATTCTGCACAATGTCAAGGCAAATAAGGAGCTTCGAAACGATCTCTTGCATGGAATTCTTTCGCCCAATGACTTCTCTAAGATGTCACCAGCCGACATGGCCAGCAAGGAATTGCAAGAGAAAAAGGCCGAGATGATGAAGGAGGCGGAGAAGCAGCACGTGCTCATTCAAGACGAGGGACCGCGGATGAGGAGAACGCACAAAGGCGAAGAGCTCATTGAAGATGATTCGAATATGGCCGATACGGCAGACTCGGGGTTCACTGCGCCTGTGATGAGGAAAAGGCCCTCCGAAATCGATACCTCGATCAAGCAAGGAAGTCCAGAAGCTCCGACGCCACAGAGTCCTGCGGCCGTAGAGCTTCCAGAGACTTTTGGTGCAGGATCCCCTACTACTAATCAACCCTTGTCGATCGATACAAATGCTCCACCTCGAGCCTCTGTTGGCCCAGAGAGAAAGTCATCCAACAACTTCAACATCCAAGACGTCTGGTCTGGTGTCAAAGGTCCAGATCCAGGCTCACGTCATGTGTCTAGGCCTTCAGAATCGGCAATTACGCCAATTCAACAAACACCAGGCCCAGGTGTCCAGGCAGATGCTGAGATCGATCAGCTCCTCAAGGACGAAGAGCCTGAAGACGAGGAACCTTACTCGCCTGCCGAATATACCTCAGAGCCGGGTGCTCCCATCTGGCACGGCAAGATGTCTATGACGGGCATTGCTAGCTTCAATGGAATCGGCAAACATGTCGCAGGTGCTGACCTCAGCTCTACGCTCCCATGGCACACGCTCGTTCCTGCAGTCTTGAGAATCGAAGGACGTATCGACATTGACCGCGCCAGCGAGTATCTCTGTGGCCTTCGCTGGAGCAGCACAACCGACGTCGTCGTTGTCTCTGTTACACCTAGCGAGGACCCGGACAATGTCGCTCAATTCGACAAGCTCTTCCGCTACTTCACTGAGCGCAAACGCTATGGTGTCATTGGTAAAAGCGCTGTCACTGCCGTCAAAGACACCTACATCGTACCCCTCGAAGCAGGTATGAGCAAGAAAGCCGAGTTCGTCGAGCTGCTCGAATACTGCATCATCGAAGACCCAACTCCAGAGCGCATGCTCCTTCTCACCTTTGTCGTCAAATGTAACAACACACCCTCCGCCCAACAGACACCCCGTCCTCTCGATGGTTCCTCCATCGCCAGCCCCATTGGCCCGAATCATAGCGCTATGAGCTCACATCCTGGCTTCCAAAGCTCGCCAAATCAAGGCATGCCACCCAACGCACCCCTAATCCACCACCACCATCAACAAGGCTACGCCAACAGCCCTAAGCATCAAGCCCAGCACGCCTACATGCCACCACATCAATCTCCATATCCAGTTACAGGTCGAGATGCGGCGCGTCAAGTACTCGGAGACTGGGCCGACGCACCTGTAGTGACGGAGCTTCTAGCTGAAGCCCCCAATTCTGGCGTGGCCGAATTTGAGGTCATTAGGGGGATGTTTGAAAGCGTACCGGCGACGAGGAATGATTTGAACATGTTGAAGCAGATGTTGGAAATTCGACATCAGCAAGCTCAGCAGGCGGATATGAATGGTGCACCGCAATAAAAAGGATGTTGGACATGGACTGATCAACAACAACTCAAGGAGGAACAAGGAGGAGTCGGCAACGGCGTTACTTTAGCTACTGGCATCCGTTGAGGTCCACTTTTCCTACGGGGATTTTTCTCGCTATGGACTGGGTAATGGAGGAAATGGCTTTCGTTTGCGGAGGACCGTGTTATTCATACCCACGGGCATCGGTGCGTGATCGACGTTTGCTGGCATGGCTTCCAATTCTCATTCGGGGTTGGATAGCGTTCGAGCACTGGTCAGAAGCTTGTGTTTCAAGGTTTACGTGTTGGACTTCGTTTCAATGACAGCCATGTGTGGATGGAAATGGCAGTTGAGATACCACCCAAGCGCTGGTCTATGGGGGCAACGTGCTTGGAAGAGCAGCTGTAAAGGTGGCGATGGGGATACAGTACTCACTTCTTAATGTAAATATTTCTGTAGATGCGGTGAATGTTTTCGGAATGCATATTGACATTGATTCTTCCTTGCGCATTGAACCATTGAATTACAGGAATAGTGTTGAAGCTTTTGAGTAACGTAAAAGTAGGAGGAACGTAGCCATGAGTATCCTTCTCGCTTTCCAGTTTTCGCTAACCCATAATCTGCCATTGTCACATGGGCATTCAGTGATCTCACGTCAAACCTCATTACAATGTCCAGTATCTCAAGGCTTCCACTCCAATGAGGCTACACGCTAACAGCAAGTTCCTTTTTTGCCCATTCCTCGGGCCTACCTAAGCTGCTGCAAACCAATGGATCCAGATGCTTTCCTGAGGGAGAATATCCTGACCTTGAGGATGTAAGGCTCGCCTCGCCTGAAATTTGGGACTACAGAACTTCCGTCTTGTCAGATGTCGAAGCCATTATGAGCACCGTGTCAATCCAGTCAGGAAATGGGTCAACGCTCTGGGCCTGTGATCCGATGGGAGGGCCTTCTCGAAGGGCTCTCGGGGATATTGTGTCGCTATCCAGGAGCCAGCTATTACCCCTACGCGTTCAATCAACAACTAAGGTCATGAGCTGTCCTGCATAATTACTCAGGATGGACCTCTTGAGTTTGGTCAAATTCTCAAGGATACGAGCCCATGCCTCTCTCTGGCCAGACAAAATCCTCCAAGGAGAAAAGTGACATCAGAGAACAGCTCCAAAATACCATCGCACAGCTCGCTCGGAAAGATGCAGGGATTGCGGGCTTCAGCATCGAGTGAGACGATTCACAGAATCAACGCAACCATTATGTACCTTAGCAGAGATAAGGAACAACCACGATGCTCTCGCGTCAGCCTTTAGTTGCGGAACAGAACAACAGCGGGCTCGAGCACGATCCAATGCCACGGCACCCAGGATAGGACCTAACGAATCGATGCACCTCCGCGGCTTCCCCTCGGTAGCTGGTTCAATAGCTGGCTCCGTCCATGCAGCAAGCATCTGTGCAGTGCAAGGAGCACTTTCTGCGCCTAGACTGAAAACCTGCCACAAATTTCTGTTTTCACTGGCAATGTGTATCTCCCTGTGGTTGATTCTTTCCATCATCTACAGTAAAAGCGGCAGCGATCTGGGAAGAGGCTTCACGCTGGGCGCGTATGTGATTGCCGTGACAGCAGTTGTTGGGACTGCGGTCGGGGCTTATCATTATCCTCAGTGCACTTGTTGGAAGGAAAGGCTGCAGCCGGCTGGGTGGCAAGGTGATGGTTAGCGGCAACAGGACGAAAGTGATAGCAGGAAGTTTCAATTGCCAAGTTGACCCTAGCCATGCCTACAGAAGCGAACGTGAACTGGGCATATTTTTCTTGGATGGAGACCGTGCGGTGGTAAATCTTTCTCCTGACGGAGCTGACGTGGTCGGCGACCTTCTGCCAACTTTACCATCTGGCCGGACTGAAATGGGTCATGGGAGGAGTGCAGGATACGATAGACAGTATGTGAGAGAGATGAGATTGAGGGAGAATTGCGTGACGGTGGGTGGATGAAATTTAGGCAGAGTGGGGAAGATAGCCAATTTTGAATGGGACGAACCGCTTCAGGGATATATAACTATTGCACTTTCTTCTCCTCTCCCTGCCCCGAAAATCTGCTCCTCAGAACTGCCACCCTAGACCTAACCTTTGCCTTTATTGCAGCAACGTCATACCCCTCCACCTCATCAGCCCCCACAAAGCGTCTTACCAAGAGGTTGAAGATCATGCCAAAGGCCAGGGCCATGACTGTGCTAGTCAGAATGATGACATTGTAAGGCATGCTGAAATCTGGAGTTGGCAGTGGCAGTAACAGGCTGCTTGTACGAATGTACACTGGTGAATCTGATGCAGTACCAGGTGGTGATGATAGCTTGATCACAGCAGGCGCGACATCAAACCCTCTGTTAGCATCTGGTGGATACTCGGTGTATCGTAGGATGGCTTTGTCAAAGTCGTAGGTCAGTACGACGGTTGAGTCTGCAGGGACGGAGATCAGAAGCTCAAGCTGGGTCCCGCGTCGGCGATCCAGTGCTGGGCGGTAGAAGGTTTCCTTTATGAGGTTCGGATCCGCAATTGAAAAGGTTGAGAGGCGGGCAGTCAGAGTGTGGAGATAGGGTTTCATGAACCACGGTAGCGTTTCGAAATAGACGAATTCGATAGACGAGGTTTTGGATGGGTTAGTGAGGAGGGTCTGCACACCACCACGTTCCTGACCGTGACCAGTGAACGAGCGAGCCGCGTACAGAGGCGGCGAAGTGTGATTGTTGAAGGTCTGTGGTCCGATATGGGAGAGGACCATTTCGAAGGGGTCAGACTTGGGAAGCTCGAAGCTTCTGCTTGTCCCTGAATTGTGCTTAGTTTCGATGCCAGCGGAGAAATGCACCTCTCGCTCGTTCGGGATGTTGAAGTACACAGAGTCTTTGGGCTTGCCCTCAGCATCTTCTGCTAGGCAAGAACCCTGGATAGGACGGCCGAAGATCTCGGCGATTGTCCACGATTGGCCCAGAGACACGTCTGAAGGGTAACAAGCATCGTTGGAGGCGTATGGCTTGGATTCATCGCATCGGAGACCAGAATTGGGTACTGGACGAGGAATTGGGTTATCTCGAGGCCTCTTCGATCGGTCCACATCAAGCACCATATCCACCGTCTGCTCCATCTCGATGCTGCACTCAGATCCATCTTCTGGGCAGGTGGAGCGCACGTCGATCGCCATACACTGCCACGAAGCGTCGAAGAGCTTGTGGCCGTCTAACAAGCTTGCTATGCCGGCTTTGCCCTTGCAGGGAAGCAGCTTCACGAAAGGGGTCAGGTTCTCCGTGCATACTACTTCTCGAGGCAAAGTCCCGTGTAATAGGTATAGATTCTCCATCGAAGCATTAGATCCTTTGCTGGCAGGCTCGAAGGTCATCCTGGGTCTGGTCGTCCGTGTCGAGTCAATGAAATTCAGCGAGGCGCAGAACAAGCCTGAAAGCGCATTGTTGAGGGTGACCCATCTTGCGAACGACCTGCACTCCAATCAGTTATGCCTCCCAATACCTATTCTCTTTTCTCACTCAGCATCAGAGCTTGCCTCTACCCAAGCCCACAGCTCCACGCCTGTCCCTCCCTCTTTCGTTCCTCCCCATGGCCTCGCCCCCCAGCTCTCATCGTCCCATCTTCCAGTACTGAACCTCAAATGAAGCTCCCGTGTCTTTGCATGCTGTAGTATCTGACCAAGCGATCTTGGAATATACTTAAAATGCTGCTGCTCGTAGGATTGCAAAGATGCGTTGCTCCAGAAGTTGAAGGACGCGAGCAGAGAGGAAGGGGTTAGCGGTTGGAGATTGAGGCGCTCTTTGTAGTCAGAGTCTGCGCAAACGAGAGGGCCCAACAGTAGCGACGGTAGGAGGAGCCAAGAAGAGAATTTCATGCCGACATCTCCGGCCGATATGTGTCTTGGAATAGAATGAACAGTAATTGAAGAGCTTGGCGGAATGAAGCCGGGGATTTTGATAGGGCTGACGGCAGCGAGCTTCCAAGAGCTATTTCGCATCCTTTTTCCTCAATGATGTTCCTTTCGTTCACATAATCAGTTGCTGCCTTCACTGTTTCATCTTTCACCATGGCCGCAGAACAGAGGAAGCTGCTCGGTATGTCAGCCCTCCTCTCATGCTCCGCTTTCTCATTCGAGATGACCGATATCATTGTCTACAATCTCAACTGACATGCCTCTCCACAGAGCAGCTCATGGGCGCCGGTGCCTCCTCCCGGCACGCTCAACTCTCTATTACCGACCAAAAAGTCTGCCGTTCCTACCTCGTCGGCACCTGCCCCCACGACCTCTTCACAAACACCAAGCAAGACCTGGGTCCCTGTCCCAAAGTACATAGTGAGCCCCTTAAGTCCGAATACGAAGCCTCTGCAGACAAGAGCAAGCATGGCTTCGAGTACGACTACATGCGGGACATGCAGAAATACATCGACGAGTGTAATAGGAGGATTGATGGGGCGCAGAGACGGCTGGAGAAGACGCCGGATGAGATTAGGCAGACTAATGATCTGGTAAGTCTTGCGTCGCGCCGTTGCTTGAGATTCTCAAGGCGTTATGCTAATACCTTCTCTATAGCTCAAGCAGATAGCAGACCTGACTAACTCAATAAACACTGGCCTCCTCGAGATCGCCATCCTAGGTGAATCATCTTCGGTTGCTCTCGCTGTCCTCGAGCACCACAAGATCCGCACAGCCAAAGCCGCAAAAGAAGAAAAGGAACGCGAATTAAGGTCCCTCTCTGACACGTCCGGACCTTCGGGTCACCAAAAGCTGCAAGTCTGCGATGTGTGTGGAGCGTATCTCAGTAGACTGGACAACGACAGACGGTTAGCGGACCACTTTTATGGAAAAATGCACCTAGGCTATGCTCAAATGAGAAAGACTTGGGAGGGTCTACAGAAGGAGCTGAAGGGGAGGCAGCCGCCGCAGCGAGACGAAGATAGAGGCCCGCCAAGAGAAGACGGATACGGTGATAGGGGAGGCTTCGGTGGGAGAGGGGGTTTTAGGGGTGGAGGAGGATTTAGAGGTGGAGGGTTTAGGGGTAGGGGACGCTGGTGAAAAGTCTTTTAGTGGGAGTAATAGTTATATTAGCGAGGCGTTTTGCATGTAAAATACCCTCGTATAGCACAGAAGATGTGCTAGATTGAAAGAAAGCTTCAAAGGCTCAAGCCGTGAGGAGTTCAATTCTTTAATAACAAGTGTTGGGGTATCTAGGGTGGAGAAACGACTAATCCATAAGAACCAACGCAATGCAGGACACAACCAACGCAGGCGAAGCCCGAATACCCAATTCCTGGTGCTGCACTGACCATCTAGCAACTCATTTCGACTCGTCCGAGCTACCATTCATTTTTAGGTGACTTTGCCGCCTGCACTTCGTCCGCCCAGCTTCCTCCTGCCGCAGCTGGCGACAGGGGTTGCTCTATCTTATCCGCTCGCTTCGAATTGGACTTTTGTTCGTTTTTTGGTACTGTCGGCAATGCTGGAAAATCAGCCACGGGATCCGGAGCCGCTTGTGGTGTATTGCTGTTATGATTGTATCCGCCTCGTCCTCTACCACCGCGACCTCGATCGCCTCGTCCTCTTCCCCAGGGCATGTAGCCCCCTCTTCCCTCCTGGAAGCCTTGCTCGTAGCCTCCATCTTGATACCCATTGCTCGCCCCTCTGCCGCCTCTCCCACCCTCGTTGGCGACCCCTCCATGCGCACCTCTCCTAAACTGACTCCCTCTATCCTCCTTCGCAGCCTGCTCCTCCTTGCCCTCGTCCCATTCTCTACCAGCTTGTGCCCCTAATTTCCTCAATCGATTCTTCTCCCTCTCCTGATTCATCTGCCGCCTAGCCTGTCCTTCTTCCTGTCTCTTCTTACTCGCCTGTGCCTCGCGTTGGTGGAAGCTGGCTTCATCTGCTTCTGCCAATCGATGGGCTTCTGCTCTTTTGGCATTGTTCAGCTTGGCCGCTGCAAGCCGTGCGGAAAGCTCGTCTTCCGTTAGTTTGGGCTTGACTGTACCGCCTGTTGCGGTGCGGTCGCCACGAACTGCGGTGGGGCCTCGTGGTTGAGGGGGAAGCTGTTGTAGGGGAGCGGCGGGGTCATTCTCATTGGGTGGAACAGCATTCTGTTCTAGTGGGATATTTTTAGTAACGTCGTGCGAGTCTTCTAGAGCTGGAGGAGCAGGCTGCTGTTGGCGGGGAACATTGTCCGGACGTCTATTCCCTCGACCTCGTGGGGCATTGCGACCACCTCGTTGGGGTAGTTGAGGTTGAGGATCGAAGGTCTGAGCTTGAGGGTTGAAAGCCTCTGCTTGAGGATCAAAAGTCTGGGTGACCGGCTCTACTATTGGCGTGAAGTCATCGTCGAACAAGTCATCCGCGCCACGGGTCTGTGCGAATTCGTCCATTGTGGCAGAGAGTGTTCAAGAAGTAGTGCTACTCTGGCGGTCGACAGCAGTCGTACGTATATGAGAATCGTGTCGTGGCCATATGAAGCCTTGGCGGGAACGCGTGAAGCTCAGAGCCTGGAGCTTGCAGATACGTCTTTGCACACCTCATTCCATCGGCGATCAGCTCTCTCAAGACAAGCCTCCTGCTGTGGAATACAGCCTCGAGCCATACTCCAATTTGCAATGTCAAGACGATACGACTCAAGAGTAAGCTCTTCTGATCAGAGTCCTGTATGAGCTTCGAAGCTAATGCGATCTCCTAGACGACTATATTCTCGCCGGAGGGGCGATTATATCAAGTCGAATATGCACTAGAAGCTATCTCACATGCTGGTACCGCTATCGGCATATTGTCGTCTGATGGAATTGTCCTTGCGGCAGAGAGAAAGGTCACTAGCAAGCTGTTGGAGCAAGACACATCGGCAGAGAAGCTTTACATATTGAATGAGTAAGGCTCGAGGCTGTCATATGATAGAGATAGCTTGCTGACTCCGTTCAGCAACATGATATGTGCCGTCGCAGGCATGACCGCCGATGCCAACATCCTCATCAACTACGCCCGCCAAGCAGCTCAACAATATCTCTTGACGTACAACGAAGACATCCCATGCGAACAGCTCGTCCGACGCTTATGTGATCTGAAGCAAGGTTATACGCAAAAAGGTGGTTTACGACCATTTGGTGTCTCCTTCATCTACGCTGGATACGATCCACAAAGACAATTCCAGCTGTATCAGAGCAATCCTAGCGGCAATTATGGTGGATGGAAAGCAACCAGCGTTGGGGCGAACAATGCTAGTGCGCAGAGTCTGTTGAAGCAAGATTACAAGGAAGAATGTGACCTGAAAGAGGCGTGTGCATTAGCTGTGAAAGTGCTTAGCAAGACTATGGACTCGACAAAGTTGAGCAGTGAGAAGAGTGAGTCAACCAGCCTCAAGGATCCTTTTGGGCATGCCAGCTAACATTTGAGAAAGTTGAGTTTGCTACCGTGGGAAAGACCAAGGATGGCAAGGTGTACCACCACCTTTGGGGTGCAGATGAGATCACTACTCTACTGCAAGAGCATGGTCTAGCGAAGCAAGAAGAGGAGGACACAGGATAGCGTAATAGAAGTCAGAAGGTCGCACTCTGCTTGAGAATGAGATTGGAAGCAGCCTTGCTCAAGCTTTCGAGTCATTACTAGCAAGCCTGTCACATTCGTCTAGATATCGCATTCATGAGCCAGGCGTTTTCGGAATAGCAGTTCCGGTCCATGGAATATCTTCTATAAGACATCTAGTAAAGGGGCTCCAAACCTCCAAACCCATTGGAGCTGGCGCTAGCAGCTCGTAGGGCTGACCAGCTTTTCGCTGCTGGCGCTTTCCCCGCTCCTGACAACTTATCAACATCAACAAAGTGATTGACATCTCTTCACTGCAATCCCATCAACTCAATCGCTGTAGACTGGACCACAAATCTGAAAGCCCTCAATATGTCTATTGACAAATGTGAATGGATCGACACAGAACAAGGCTACGCTTACGGAACGAAGGCAAAGCTGGGCGGTTACAGAGTCTGAGCTATGTTGATTTCGGACATTCCAACAAATGATGGCCCAGCTAGGTCTCCAGAAATAGTACGCGTTTCATTAAAACTATCTATCAGTCTGACATTTGAGTCTTTCCGGCAATAAATTCAAGCTCAAGCATAATTTCTTCCAACAATCCTCCCAGCCTGCTCAGGGTACAGGGATAACAGACCCGCCCACCAAAAGAATCAACGAGTGCTCTGAAGCCTCATTTGCCGCTGGTTCATGAGTTCTCTCATCTCACACTCCAGCTGCTGGACAGTGTCTTCTGAGCGCTCGATGGATGCAGTGAACCGGCCCCCATCCTTTTTCCAGCGGTTAATGCGGTCAAGCTCCTGAGCGCGTCGCCGCTTTTTCGTCTCGAATTTGTCGCAATGCCTGCAGTTGCCTTTGATTTGCATTGTCGACATAACCAGCTTGGTGCCGCATGTTTCACCAGTACGGTATTCTCTGTTGCAGTGCTGTCGGAAATGGCCCCATTTAAAATCTCCGCATGAGAATTTCTGCTGATCGTAAAAACACATCTTGTTTCTGTTTTGTCTTTAGCATGGTCACAGAATAATAGGTGGGGACCTGTCATTACCTGTTTCGGCGATTATCTAAGTTCAGATGTTTGACTGGCTGATATCGCCCGATGTCGAAACCTTTTGCCTTCGAGATATCAACTACATCTGGTCAGCCGATTCTATGGCTTTGAGTTGAAGTTCTGAGGCTGACCTGAAATAGTACTTGGCAAGATGCTACACAAGTTGTCGTATCTTCTGAAGATGTATAGCACTCGGTTGGTGCTGAAAGACTGAAGAGCTGAGGACTTGTGCTGTGTTTGCAAATCAGGACTTGATTGAGGAGATTATCACAGTATTTATGTTTCGAGAGCAGCGCGAGTGATCTCGATCTGTGGTCTCGACTGCCTTCCAAATCACAACAAAGTGGATCGGCATACGAACAAATTCGTGGAGGTCCCCACTTGGACTGCTTGACCCAAGGCATTACACCAATGGCTAGCCTCACATCCATCGATTCGCAACCATCACATCCATGCACGTTGCTTACACGGTGCTGAGGCTTTTTCGAAGCTCCGTCCGCTAGCTGGGCGAGGATGACTTGGACGATTTACAGCCAACGACTTTGCGGGGTGCTGATGTTCGTTCAGTTCGCCATCTCGATAGTCAACAGAACACTTTGTTCCGTCCACTCGGCTGTCCCACAGCTATCGGCTCTTTGACCTCTTACTGCACAAGTCATGTCTTAGTGCTGCAGCTCTATCACTCCACGATCATCTTACGAGGAGCTGCATACAAACTTTTGGTAATTCACGCGTCACATGAGCTGACATGGCTGTCAGTAAGTGTCGGAAGCAGCTGCAACCACTCCCCAGCCTCCTTCTTACTGGTGGATGTCTCCATGGTCCAATGCATGAGCGAAAATGTTGATGGACTGGATGTAATCAAGTGATCGAGGCCATCTTTCGATCTTTTCCGAAGATGCTTGTACCCGGTCTCCACTTTCCAGTTGATACTACCTAGTCATTCCACACAGCCTTTACGTGCTTCTTCTACCAATCATCCTAGAGGAGAAACGGACCATCAATCCCAGTCGCCAATGACGTGTCGGAGCTAGTGTCTCTGCCCCATGTTCGCTTTTCGATCTTTGCACGGTCTTGGTGGTTTCCTCCGAGTCCTTTCTATTAGGCAATTGAATATGCGTCTGGTCTCGCGTTTGACTCGTCGACACGTTAACATGGAGCGTTTCTATTCTGACGGACCCACTCGCACCGATGATCTTGTCTCAATTCTGCTTGCTCCATTACATCAATCCGTTCTCTTCCGGGGGAATAGGACCAGGAAGCCACTGGATGGGTGGCCAGCTGTTGAGTGAGCTAGTGCGGAGCTGGCCCCTGTTTGTTGATCTTGTCTAGCTTGAACGCCTCGCGCTTTCTTTTCCATTGACAGTCTGGCTCATTCTATGGAACATCATGCATCTGGTCACGCCTCCAAAGACTCTCCCGGCAGTCAGAAGTTCGGTCGAACACGCGCAATGATGAGTGGGAAGGAGTCGAAAGTCTTCATCACAGCCAATGGATTGGGACAAATCCTAGAGTCCCGAGCGCAGGGTTTCGAGGCAATGGTCGGAGTGCAGTTGCCTTAAACTGAGATCGACGACAATGCAGACCCATGAGGTATTGTGGGCTCAAGGCTGTACTTTGGAGCATGTCAGGAGTAGACGGGGTCTGTTTGGATTTTCGTCTTACCCCTGTCATCTTTCAGCTTCTCGCGTTTTCACGCTCTCAGCCTAGCGGAAACTCGCGCCCAGTGGTATTACTCGGTTTTTGACAGTGTCTACATTCCTGTGGCCGAGTTAGATAAATCTTTGACCGCAGAAGACTGTTTTTCGCATTGTTCTGGCATCATACAAAGGACGGACGTCGTTCGATTTTACTCCATGCACGGTCCGATCCACCAAGGTGTTCGTACCTAACAGCTGGGCTCTTCCCACTCATGTGAGTGACATCTCCTGCGTACGCGAGTGACCTTGACAACAAATGAAAGGCCGGCATTGGGGTCTTCAGATTTTAGAGCGCAAGCGTGGTGGTGCGCTTTCTAAGCATCTGCGATTTGATAGGTTACCCTGATGGATGCAACCTCCGGGAGAGTGGGACCAATGATCGCGCAGCAAACGAAGGCCTTGCCTTAGCGGCTGATCAGTAAACTCGACGCGACGTATGGCACAGACCGGTGTTATGAAAGATTGATGTTCCTACCACCACGTCTCGCAGCTACCGTGCCTATCACTATCATCATAGGTCCAAGCCACGGTATGCGTCAGCCACTAGAGGCGAGATTTGACTGCTAAAAGCCCAGCTGTAGGAATTCAATTTCCGCGTTACTAGGACCGAGGCCCCGGGTATGTACTCGTACAGACGTAAGACCCGGGCTTGTTATGGACCCACATTATATTGGTTACGTAAATGGACTGTTATGAGTCTCAATTATTGTTCATCGGCTAGATCATCCGTTGTTTAATCCAAGGCGGATTAAAATCTAGCAATATCTGCACTAAGCGCAGGTGCTTCTCCCAGGCACTTTTCTGTTGTATCAATTTGCACATTCTCGGTGGGTACTTTGGGTTCCGTTTATGAACGTTAATATGAGATACCGAATCGCAGCTTTGGCAACGCTAGCAAATGATAGGAAGAAATCGCACCGTAGGATGTAGCAAGCAGTTGCTTGTGGCTATGGCTGTGGCGCCTTTGTGTAGCCAGATGGCGAGAAAGACTTACACAGGGAATAATGAATTGATAGCACAAAGCAAGGCAAGAACGACTCGCATCCCCCGCATGACCGTGCGGGACTCCTCGTTGCACTCCGATAACTCTCCACCAAAACACCACTCAATCGTGAATCGTGTAGCGAAGTTGGAGGCGGTAAATTTTTTTTGGGGCAAGGCGAGAAGGAAGGCGTCCTCAACATGACGATTTCAGATGAGTAAGGGGTCATGGAATACGAATGTAATTGACAGGCTTAGTCATGTAAAGCTACAATGAAGTGATGTGCTTAGATATCAATCACACAAAGCAGTATCGAGTACCATTCTCGATGACTCTGAGTCAAGATCAAGCAACAGTTCCTAAGGGGTGAAGCAAGATGATTGGTATTATGTAGGCTAATTAAACATCCTATTTCCTGCATAGAGGGGTCTAGTGTAGCCTCTATGCATCACCTATGCTCCATCGACGAAGTTCAAGTATCAATAAGAAACGCAATTCAAAAGATAAAGTACAGGCTCGGTGATGGCTTTCTACAGCGTTCTACCCTCAATCGCACGGCTTCTAGGATTGGGACGCAGGTCCTTTGCCCTTTTGATACTCGAATTTGAGTTGAGGCGATATCGGTCAGATGCCTTTTGCCCATGGGGTCAACCTGTAGCCGTTCCATGATTCGATGTATTTGGAACTTCGTGGGTACCCAAGAAAACATGACTTCTTCCTGTTAGAGTGTTCAAAGCAGGCATATGCTCGAATACATTAGCATGGTAAGAATAAATCTTCCAACCAAGCAACCACACTGCTTGGATTCTTTTAACCGACTCGACTTCCATACCTCCTTCACGTTTCGCACGATACCGAAGGAACTGAGAGGCCATGGGGTACATTTGCTGTGTTAGGAAAACCCAAAGAGCTCACTGCTAAAGGTTGGCCGCGTCCCACCGTCTTCCACATTTCAGATAGAACATTGGAGCTGACGCACCTTCCAGATCAACAATACCGGTATCATACCCAGAACATCGACCTTCCACAAAATCGCCTAACGAAGGGTAACTCGCTATCTAAGATGGTGAAGGCTGAGGACGCGGTACCTCTTTTCGAACCATTCACGAGATTTCCTGTCGAGCTGCGTCAAAAGGGATACGGATATGCCCTTGCTGAGGAAGTGCAGCCCGTACTCGTCGACACTCGGATTGACTCCACCCGCGTCCGCGCGAGTTTGAATACGTACCGTTACACAACACGTCCATGCGATCGTTACTATAACATTCTATAACATTGCCGTCCTCCACCCAATACTCACTGCCAGGCTCCTTCAAGTCTCTCACCAAATCCGCGACGAAGCACGTTCGATGTACTACAAGCTCAATGCCTTTTGAATTTTTAGGCGGAAAGAATTGTACGAGTGGCTGAGTGGTCTTGGTGCTGAGCAGCGGCATCAACTCATCAGCATAGAGTGCAAGCTCGAGATGTGCGAATGTTCGCTCGGGGCAATTGAATTACTTGCAAACTGTGAGCACCTACAATAGCTGAAGATACCTTTGGACTGTGGCGATTTGATGGAAGTTTTCATACCTAGCTTCAGCACTCGACGACTTGGAATGTGGCAGGCAGACACGTCAGACGTAGTTCCAATCAAATTGTTCACGGATCCATTGGACGGACGTCCTTACTATCCAGCTGCACGCCAATGGCCCGGAATTGCTACGCCTGAGGACTCAGTCAAATCGCGACGGGTCGCAAGCCCAGATGGCCTGAAAGAGTTTATGATTGTGATAGGACCTTTGAGTAAACAATTGGACTCCACTTGCACCAAGGGCTGTGGGCCTCATGTTGGGAGGGAGCGTGTTGAGATGGAGATTGAGATGGAGATTGAGATGTGGAATAAGATGTTGCTTGCGGCCTCCGTGTCTAGTTTCAATGACATCGATACTTGAAGGAGCTGATGATTTGAGTGGGAGGCCAACATGTCTGTGGAGGTCATCATCGGAGGTAACATGTGGAGCTTGAAGTGAGGCTGAAGAGTTGTAATGTGTTAATGTGGCCACCTGCTATCGTTCTTTAGTGAATCGGATGAACGGGTTGTTTGATTGCTATCCATGGCACTCTATACAAACGCCTTGCATGCAACGCTGAAGCTGGGTATCATCAAGCACGTATCCAACATTATGAAGATGTGTCCAAGGTCCCTATGAGAAGACCTTTCAACCCATGACTACCTTGGCCGATTCCCAACCCCCCTGCGTCTTATTGAATGGATTCGGCGTGCGGCTCTTTGATCGTTGCTTTCTCACAGTCCTGTATGTCATCTCTTGTGGCAAAGGATCCTGTGCCTCTATTCCCACCTGCTGAGCTATAGTCGAGGTCTGCTTGTTTGCAGCGATTTGTGTATCCTGTGACACTTCGCTTTGACCACCACCCCCACCACCCTCACCTCCCTCCCTAATCGTCTTAGTATCTATCACATTACTACACCCACATGTCAGCCGAAGCTTTCAGATATGTAGGATTCCACCTACTCAGACAATGCATGACAAATGTCGTCCAACCTTTCCTGATCTCGGCGCTCTGCCTCTAGATCTAGCTTTTTCTGTGGCTGTTGGCCAATTGATCCGTAGTATGAGCGGTAAGGATCGTCTAATAGGCGAGAGGTCTCCGGGTACTACCAGCGCAAGGAGGAAACGATTAGCAAGGAGTGAGATGGGTGGGGAACTTCCTACATACCTCGTCTTCTCCTCGCCCGCCTAGGCCAAGGCAGGAGAGGCAGGCGCCCATGGAATGTGACCGACGCGTCGCGGGCGAGGGTTTGTGAGGGGTGGGGGAATATCGTGCTCGCTTTTGCTTTCTGGATGGCTGGTAGGGCTGGAAAGCTTGGCGCTTTCTGCCAAGAGAGAAGTTCGCAACGTCGATCTTATGTCCCCCTCATTCCTCTTACAACCTCACTGGCAAAGGCGCACGTAAGTGATCGATGGAGATGGGTGTCTCTTTGCGTTGGGAAACACCAATCTGTCAATAATTTCCTAATAATGACACAATGCTTTGTTTCTCTGGCCTTGCGTCTGAATTGTGATAAGTGCAAGACCTGTCTCAAGCTCTTCGAAGAATACATTTGGATGGCAAGATCTAGCCCTTGCTTTCTCGTGGCTCGATTTGGCCCACACCTTGCCATACATATCTCGGACGACTATGCTACCATTCCACGGGCAGTCGGTCGGATTTCGGTAGTGGTGTGCAAGGAAGCGAAGCCACTGATGCCTCCTCCCTCTTGCATTGTCATAATGTATAAAGTATTGAACCTCCTCATCGTTCACCAGTTTCCTCTGTACTCCCCACGCTCGCTTCTTCTTCCTGTTTGCTAGCCGCTCTTTCTAGCGACTCTGAGTGAACCATCTTTCGCCATGCATTGCACGTCCTCTCTCTTGGCTGGTACCCTTATCGTGTTCTCTTCTGTAAGCCCTGTGCTCGCCGTACGACCGCAGATTCCCGAACAATGGATGAAGAAGCGATTGGATGCAGACAAGGTTGCCGCCAAAAAGTTCGAGAAAAGAGACTTTGTTTGTTATACGGATGATACTTTGTCATATCTCGAGGCCAAGTCTCAGGACTTTACCAGTTTCTGTAGTAGTTTCATAACCGAACAGGATGCTACCAGCACCTCAGATGTGACTTCCACAACGTGAGACAATCTTTCCCGGGCCATGTGTCTTTCTGCTAAGAAACTCCCAGCACCACATCTGTGATATACACAACAGTTGCTCATACTGAAGGTGTATTGGCAACGATTCCCTCCAGTACCGTTCTGGTCACAATGACAGCAGCGGAACAACGTCGCAAACGTCAGGTGACCGTAGCTCTGACTGGAGCCGTCCCATCCACAGCGCTTTTAGGTCCTACCGACCCAGGAGCGATAATAAGCTCTGTCAGCGCCGCTTGCCTGGCTCCCACCGGCTTGAATCTATCGCTCATCAATGAGTATTCGAGTGCTTGCTCATGTCTCATCGCACCGGGTGTGAATACGGTTAAGGTCACCTTGACCTCTGTGAGCCTAGACATACAATATCCTTCTACAGATCTATTTTATTGACGGCATTGTTACAGACTCGGACCATTTCAGGCGAAGATCGTGCGGAGTACATCAATACCAATACGGTAACACAAGGCGTAACCACAGTGACTGTGACAGTGGTTTCGGTCGCATCAAGTCTCCCTTCCAGTGGTTTTTCAACATACGCCAATTCCACTATCTCCCCAATCGGTGGGCCAACAACTCCTGCAGGGTCTGTGACTTCGGCGTCCGGGTCTCCCACAACTTCCACCAATTCTACCGTGCCGAGCTCACCACCCCTGCCTGGTTGTCCAGCCGCAAATAATACTATTTACGTATCGTTGGGCCAGACATTTTTGATTCAATGCGATATCAGCTATCCTGGGCCGTATGACCAAGGTCTGATTGTGCCTTCCCTGCACCAATGCATTGACGACTGTGCACTCGTCAATGTCGGCTTCTCGCAAGCTCGATGCTATGCTACGTCCTTCAACCCAAATCTCGACCCCGGTACTCCAGATTGTTTCTTCAAGACTCATGCCAATAGTCTCCTTCCCTTCCCCAATGACAGTTTCATAAGTGCGTTACTTCTTAATAGCACCAATACGACGCTTCCCAGTGGGACTGGCATCATTCCTACTGGTATCATTTCTACTGGCACTGGAATCGTGCCTAGCGGTCCTGTTTACCCTACAGGCACATCTCTCACACCGTAAGTACACTCCTGACTGCTGGCCGTTCGTTCTTAAGGCTAAGCACCTGTCGCAGAATTGGGACCACGTTAGTGTTCCCCACCTTATCCATCAACGTGACTGTAAGCGATAATCGTACCCTCGTGGGCCCCACTGGCACAGGTGTCCTCCCTTCTGGCACTGGAGTCATCCCGTCTGGAACGGGTGCTATCCCCTCGGGCACTGGGATTTTCCCTCCAACTGCCACAGGAGATACCCGTACTGGTGTCTTACCTTCTGGAACAGGCATAGTCCCCTCTGGAACAGGCATAGTCCCCTCTGGAACAGGCATAACCCCCTCTGGAACAGGCATAATCCCCTCTGGAACAGGCATAAACCCCTCTGGAACGGGGATTTTCCCCTCTGGCACTGGTTCCGCGAATTCAACTGGCTGTGGTGTAAGTGTTCGGTTGACGAGGACCTGGGAGACGAGCTGATAACGCTTTCTGCAGAGGGCCGAAACGATCACGGCAACCGTGACATCGTATATTACGTCCATATCTACTCTCGCCCCACACTCAGCTGAAGTCGTAAGTTTCGTACAAACTATCACGATTTAGCCGCAGGGCTATCGAGGCTTTGTCTCGTGATCACGAGCCGCCAGATACCTGTGGCGGCGAGCGGTAACAGGTGTAGGCTGTGCTACGAAGTGTTTTCGGGAAGTAAGGCAGAGCGCTGGAGGATCATTCTTGGCATACCTTATGTTTGCTTCAGGATTTTGCATTAATTACGAATGGCTAGAGGTATACATGATAATGTAAAAGAGCATCAATAGACAATTTGGAGGTTGATTACCTGCGTTCCTTTCAGCATTGGCATTGCTACTCGTTGATGATCAATCTATGCAAAAGTACTAAAGTGTTGCGGGGTCCTGAAATATAGTGCTTACTTTGTGATTAGGCAACATAATGTCATGCATTCACGTCGCAATACTCGAAGATGTATAGTACCGAGATTCTTGCACCGGATTATCATCAGATAAATTCCGTGCTTCGGGGGTTCACAAGTCGAGAATATCAGACATGGCCAATCTTTGTTACTTCGGATCATACTTCGAAACCCAAGAACGAATTACATGTCTAGAAAGGAAAGACATACAATGTTTACTCAACAGAATTCTATTCTTACTTGTGCTTTCTAACGTGTATGCACCATCTGACTGACGCTGTGGCTGCTTAGAAATAAAGGCCAGCTTTGGTAATGGCAAAGACGGGGCTCTATATAAGAATTTCTGGCCTTCAATTCACCCCCAAAAGCTCAAAATGCATTCCCTCATCGCCATCACACTGCTCTCCCTTCTCCAAGTCCTTCCTAGCCAATTTTCCCCAAGCTACAGCACACTAACCACCATAACCGTCAGCCCAGGTGTAATCCGCGCCACGATCAACAACCCGCCCGTCAACCTCTGGGACTTCAGACTCGCCGCCGATTTCTACTCCTTCATCAATTCCCTCGCCGCCCAAACTACCAGCATCAACGGCACGAATCTCACCGTTATTACAGACACAAAAGTCGTCATCCTCTCCTCCGCCAACCCAGACTTCTCGATCGCTCATTATGACATCCACGCCCTCACAGTCTCCAATCCCGAACTGCCACCAGCTAATGGCACTCTGATTGGCGAGCAGCTGCTCCGATCGAGGACACTGCTCGCAACACTACCCGTTATCTTCATCGCTGAGATCAATGGACTAGCGAGCGGAGCAGGAAATGAAGTGGCCGTACAATGTGATATTCGTTACGCCGGCCCCGCCGCAAGACTGGGGCACATCGAAGTCGGTTTTGGCCTCCCACCAGGCGCAGGTGGCGTCCAATTTCTCGTCAAATTGATCGGACGTACCCGCGCACTCGAACACATCCTTTCAGCCCGCAGCGTCGATGCTGTCACGGCAGCTGCTATTGGCTGGGTGAATCTTGCGTTCGGGAGTGCGCAGGAGTTGAGAAGCGAGGTGGATGCATTGGCGACGCGGATTGCGACGGTTTCTAAGCGTTGGCGGCCATTAAGGTGAGGGTTAATGTGCAGAAACAGTCTGATGCGGATTTGCAGGGGAATAACGATCTGTTCTTCGAGCTGGTGGGGACGGAGGTAACGCAGAAAGCTGGGGATAGGTTTCTGGTGCTTGGTGGGAATGAGAGTGATGATGGGTTCGAAAGGGGATTGCCGGATAACATTGCTGAGGTTGTTGGGTGAGGAAGGGAGCTATGGGGTGGGTTTGGTAGTTTGAGAAGTTTGTGGGTTGCTTTTGTGAGGGAATGCTGGAGACAGAGGATGGGGTTCGCGTATCCCTTCGACTGGCAACGTGCTTATCCCATGCACCGGCGCAGGGAGGGCTCGTTTGCTTGGCATTGGCGCTAAAACAGTTTCAACTTTTTTTATCGTCGCATTCTACTCTATGGCCATTATATGCTCGTTCCAGCACCTGGGCATATGGCATAGATGGATTTTACAAACGCTACAACCGTATCTCCTTCGTGGAGTAGTAGATATAAATTGGATAAATGGACGTGTTTTGCTAGATACTTGCGGGCCTGCGGGATTCAGCCCTAAACGAGCCATACGCCGGTGCATGGGGTAGCAAGCCGCTAGATTCAGCTGACGGTCACTACAGAGGATGACAAAGAGAATCAATGAAGTTATACCCAGCTGGTATCTGATATTCTAGCGCCAGTCCCCAGGAGCAGGCGGTTTGGAAGGGTATCAGGCTTAGTGTCCGAATGTAATTGTTATGAGAACGCCAAGAAGCTCGTTGGACCCGCACTATTAGCTGTTCAAAATCCTAGATTGGTTTAGCGTTTTTAGATTAATGCTACCTTAACGATGGACCAGTGATATTTGACTGTAAGCTGATAAGACCCTAGATTGGTTTAACTTCCTAGACCATTGCCAAGACTGTTCGCTTGCAATATCTCTTGGCACTTTGGATCTGAGGAGCAAGGTGTTCTTCCCATCCCTTTTCCGCGTGCTAGACGGCTCGACAAGTAGTAGACATTGACAACGGTCATGCTCGCGTGGGTCTGGGAGTGGCATTTATTGGCAGAACAACTTCGCATCAATAGCAGACTTGAGGGACGATACCCCATGTCTGGCAATATATATATGCAACTGTAACTCTGAGCTCTATAACGACAGTCCGAGGTCAGGGCCTACGCATTAGGTTTCGCAGAAGGTAATAGGATCCAGCTGCGTAACTGTGTTTGACTGGCCTCATCTCTTCAACCTTCGTTCACTAGGCCACTTGCTTTTAGACATACTGATGCGGCATTGCATCCATTTCTGAAAGTGATGGCATTCGCGAAAGTGATAGCCAGGCTCATTTGTCACTGTCGGGTTCATCTCCTTCGTCTTTCCTTCAGCTCCTCCTTTCGTCTATTCCGTTACCTCCCATTTCAACACCCCAGCGGGCCTTGAATTCCGCCTATCAACCACAATGGACTCCTCCAATACCTCTCAGACGACCTCCGAACCTTCCTGCCCAGCTTCAGCTAGCCTCTCCGACGAGCAAATCAGCAGACTCGCCCACACTCCAAATTTTGCGCCTCTCACCTCTTCTGGAAAGCAAATTTGCGACGTTAAGCGCCTCACAATCAGGGTCCATGATGACCGTACTGGCCCCGTTCGCGCCTTCTTACACGTTCCACAAGACTACCTCCGCGAGAAAGGTGAAAGGTGTGAAAAGACTGCGGCTATACTTTTATCAGGAGCAGATGGTGGATTGGTTGGGCCATCGTCGATGTACCCTTCAATAGCGGACAAAATGGCCAGTCTAGTTAGGGGCATACCCGTCATGCGACTCGACTATCGGTACCCTGCAAACATGAATTATTGCGTTCCGGACGTACTAGCAGCTATGGAATACCTGGAGAACAAGTACGTGATCTCGCGCTTCGTGCTCGTGGGCTGGTCATTTGGTGGGGCACTGGTATCCACGGTGGGGGGAAGCGACAAAAGGGTCATAGGCTGCGCAATGGTCGCTAGTCAGCTGGCGGAAACAGCGGGTATCAGGACCATGGCTCCAAGGTTGTTGCTGTTGATGCATGGGACGGGTGACAGGACGATGAGGTATTCGTGCTCGCAAGAGCTATACGAGGACTATGGGGAGGACGGAGAGAAAGAATTGAAGCTTTTCGAGGGCGACGATCATGTATTGACTGAGCACTCGAGAGAGGCTGAGGAGTTGCTCTGCGATTTCATCATAAAGTGTGCTGGAGAAGACACTGAATCCGAAAAACCAAAACTTATGCAGAACGACATGCGTGATGATGAGGAAAGATAGAGTTGATGAAAGAAGAAGGTGATTTGAACGTGGAGAGAGCGTGGAATAGCCACAACTCCTTTCCTACAGCTCATGACTAGGTATGATCACAGATCGACATTGTGCCTCCAGTGGGTTTCCTAGACCCCGCACAATGAGGCTGATATCGGTGTGATGACTCCCGTTAGCGGCAAATTAGGCTGCCCTAGAATTCAACGACATCTGTCAGTCCCTCCACGTTTTTACCCCCTCGACCACTGATCACATCCTCAAGATGACCAAATCAAATCTTTGGGAGTCTGCAACTATCAAGCTAAGCGAGAAAGACAAGGCTTACTTGATTGCTATCCCGTCATTCAAGATTGAGGACTTACTGGCAGGCGTCGATCAGAGAAAGCAGTAGTGTGTAGACAAGCAGTGGACCACACAAAGGCTCGATAAAGCTGTCATACTCGGAGATGTCTTTGCCAAAATTGCAGTCTGGATCAGCAAATTTGTGGCGATCGGTGTTGTGGCTGTATCCTACGACCAACCACATGCGGCCTTGCGTTGGGCATTCGTGCGGTTCTTGCTGTACGTTCCTTAGATCAAGAGAAGTGCTATTTGGGCCAGCCTTGGGGCTGAACACTATCGATCGGACGGCTTTCAATATTCATGATGGATCATTTACGCTTATACATCCGCTCTAAGATTCCATACAAGATACTCAACAGTACTCGGTCATAGCGGAGAGCCTCGAGAAATTCACCTGAGCATCACGCAATACAGCCTCGTCGAAAAGCTATATCTGGCTCGTGCAAGCGAGGCAATAACGCAGCTAGAGCGGGTTCTTGCTGAATTGTATGCATTGAATTTGAGATTCCTCATCGAGGCCAATTACTTCTATTTGAGAGATACTGCAAGTAAACATTCCGAGACAGCCTTCTTTTGCCACCACGAAAGCCACTTCTATTATACCGATCCTTCATATATCGCTAAGCAAGTTTATAGGTAGAGTCCTCAAAAGTCTCACGGACTTCAGCAATGAATTTCAGCAATATCTAGACCACATCAACGCCCAAGAGATCGAGGTGAGGAAATGTACCGACCTAGTAGACGCTGGCCATCGCAAAAGGATGGAAAGGGTTCTAGAAACGCTGTCTCTTGATGAGAAAGAGTCCCATCAGCGTCTGACAGACACCATGCAAGAGTTCAACAAGCCCATTAATCGGCTCGATGAGAGTTTACAGATGCTACAGGATGGCTTGAACATGAACGAGCGTGTCAACATTTCACAGTGGCTGTCTCCCATCCCTATTATTCACCATCATGATCAAGTACGCAGAGATGTACTAGCCGGCACCGGGCAATGGATACTCACTAACGAGCGGAGTTCTGACATGCCAGCAGTCAAGCCCGTCATCAATCATGTGGCTTCGTGGCATGGCAAGTAGTGGGGAAAGCAAGCTCATGTGGGTGTTTTCAGTAAATTTCGAGACTTAGTCTCTCTAAGTCCTCGATTTGTGCTGTATTGTGACACTGTACATTGACTCATATGGGTGCCAATCGATTTTCATTGAGCAACAATTGGAAGCCTTCCGCAAGCAGGGGAATTCGTACGCGATATACTTCTACTGTACACGAAATCTTGCCGAGCCATAGTGTGCTCAGCCCGTGATTATCCTTCGCAGCCTGGCCAGGCAATTTTCTTGTCTGAAACCAGACAGTGCAATCTTGGGACCTGCAAAAGAGTTGTACGAAACACGTAAAGCGAGTGCCTTCGCGAATGATGAGTTAACCATCGACCAAAGCACGGTTTTGATTATTGAATTGAATCTTCATCGAAGCCTGTGCACCATTGTTATTGATGCACTCGATGACTGCGACTGTTTGGAGCCGTTAGACACTTTATCAAGACTATTGAAAGAGCGTAATGGCTTGGTGAAGATTCTCCTGTCCAGCCGCGAAGACAGAGATATTGTCTGCCGTTTGGATGGCTGTCTGAATCTCTCAATTGAAGCCCGTAATAACCAAGCGGACATAGTCCAATTCATCAATACTGAAGTTGGCATACCAATCCAGGGCAAAAAGTTACTATACGGCAAAGTTCCAGATGCATTGAGGCATGATATACAACATGTGCTTTGTGACCGAGCTCAGGGAATGTGAGTCATTGCTACTGCCTGATTAGCCTTTCCATACCCTCGGCGCTTTCTAGACAAAGGGACCCAATTAAAGACCCTTTTTCGAAGCTACCCGCAGGCCCGCTGTCAAAGCAAGTGCTAGTTGCGTGGGTTACAGACACCGCAAACGAAGCACATAAATACGATGGACCGAGATCTCTATGATCTGCGCTCAAGATAGGTCTTGATTAGGTGGTTGATAACTTTTGAATGGTCTTGGATGCCTGTATTACTGCCTCAATCGAGCGCGTTCTGCGCTTAGCTCATTTGCTCTGCTATCTAAGACTGCCAATATTTCTTGCACCAAGCATTCTGGTCGTTAGTCCTTCGCTTCTTTTCCCTTCGTGCTTGATATTCTTGAGACAATACTGACCTATCTGATTTTCAAGGATTCGATGGGTCGACTTACAGCTTCAATTCCTTCAGACTATTAGGTTAAAGGCCGTGATTTGGAAGACATTAGGGCACTTACCTTCGACTTTGTGCAATTTGTACGAAGAGATTTATATTCAAAAATTCGGGACGATACGTACAAGAGAGGACAGTCACCGAAGCCATTTTCCGCCTACTATTATGCTTGCAAGACTCTTTGAAAAGCGAAGACTTCGTGCTTTTGCTGTTCTCCTGTGGAGAAAAGACGACCAGTATATCTTGCGAAGACGTGATCGACTTATGCGCGAATTTCATTGTCCTCGACCTCAAACTCGATGTGTTTCGCTTCGCACATCTATGGGTTCGAGAATTCTATGAGACTAGAGGAGAGTACGACTATGAGTAAAACCCTGCACTGGCAGCCCGATGTTGTCCGACCTACTTATCCTCAATTTATCGTGACGAGGAGATGTATGGATTCGACGAAGAAGGCAATGCTTTGCGTAAGGTGTATAGTATTCGGGCGTTGGAAAAAGCTTCCACCAGAAGAGAGGGTCCTATTGAGGAAGAACATGACACCGACTCTGACCTAACCGATTCGGAACAAGTCACGGATCACCAAGATAGACGTCAAGACGCATGTATTCTACACTCGATGACGAACACCTCACCAATAGGTTAGAACTCGATGAATATAGTTCTACAGAAGAAAAACAAGCTTCCTTGGAGGAGTGGCCGAAATTTTTGACTATAGAAATCTGAAGTCTGATGAAGGGAGTCATATTGTCTCAGCCTCAGACGCCTACTTATGGAGAGGAAAATTAATGTCCAACGCTTTCCACGAATATACCTGCATGTACTGGCCATACCATCTGTCCAGTAGTAGTGGTCTTCGACTGCTACCTCCACTGTAGCCTATTGAGCATGAGTTCATGATGAACTCGGCAGCGAATGTAGATCATGCTTTCAGATGCTGGAGCAAAGACATCAGAAACTTTATCTCAGATGGCGGTGGTCTCATTCGCGTATCCAATCTCGAAGACTGTTCAGTCTCCCTTTATAACATGATAAGTCGGCCTGCTGATCCACTATTCGGGGCCATAATCTGGGGCTTTGACGATGATCTCGAAGGCCGCCTTCGTACAGTGGCGGGTGGTCCTAACGCCGTTGCTGGGTGCGATGAAAGGCCAGCCTTGGACCTTGCAGTTAAGTGTCGCATTCGAAGAGGAGTGGTAACGCTACTAGACCACGGGGCTGATCCTGAGATGCTCAATAACGAGAACGAAACTGCATCGATGATTGGAACCGCCTGCCACAATCCATTCCTCGAACACATCTTTCTGGACCGAGGAGCAGATGCAGAACCGTACTCTGATTTAGAATGGTGGTATGCTCGAGAATACACACTAACCCTATCCACTAAGCTGCTGCTGATAGCGCTACAAATATCGTTCAGATGCAATTCGAATCGAGCTCCCATTGATGCCCCAGATGAGTACTACGAAACACCGCTTCGGTTGGCAGTGGACAACGGTCACGAAGAAGTCACAAGATTTAAAACTCCAGAGGCACGAAAGAGTTCCGAAACAAATGCATGGTTTCTACATTGGAGCAGTAAACCTCGGAAAGGCCGTCCAAGGCGGGGGTCCTATCAAGGTGCACTTCTTGTTGAAGCACTGGCCCAAAGAAGACCCCGCACAGCAGTTTCTGGGAATAATGCTGTGCAGGGCGGCAGCAACACATAACGAAGCGTGCGTAGGACTGCTGCTGGCTCGAGGCGCAGATGCTAACACTGTTCATCGTGACAAAAATGCCCCAGAAGATTTTAGTAGTCTTAACCCGAGCTAATTTTCCGCTCATTACAATGCTCCTAGAACATGAAGCTGATCCTAGTCTTTTGCATGCGTTGAGAACATAAACAGGGACTCCTGGCAACAGCCGTTGCTCGAGGTCATATAGACATGGTGCGCAGTTTACTCGAGCCAGGTGCAGACGTCAATCATCGGTATCATTACCCGCTCTGTAGAGCAGTGATAGCAGGACACCTACCCGTAGCCAAATTACTTCTGGAGAGAGGCGCCGATCCCAATTATATTGGCAGTGGCTGGCATGCTTACAAAAACTCTGTTCTCTACTGGGTAAGGTCTGAGAACCTCAAGGACATAAAAGATCTATCGCTCCAGTATGGTGCAACTTCGACATACTATCAATGTGACTGGGACATCTAGCGAAGATTCAAAAATTGGAAATCAAGTGCTTCTCCTTTCAGTAAATTGCAAAGAGCTATTAAAGGTCGAGGATTTCAAGTAGAATTTGAAGATGACGGGGCAGATCTTAGTAGATGAGCGCTCGAGAAGAAACGGCTCAAGTACCACACTTTGTGCCCTGATAGACACCAGTAACATCCCAGATCCTATTGATTCTAGCACTAACACCGACAAACGCGCTCGTCGTGACAAAGGGATCGGTAGTATAAGCAATACTGCCACAGTCTTGCAGAATGATTTATTGTCCTTGTTGTCCCAGCACAAATTGTATGCTAATGCCCGCAAGCATGTGAGGAACACTACGACTTACGCAGGGTAGAAGGAAAGATCGGTCACTCAGCAGCCTTGATAGAAATTAGACCGACTAAATCAACGATTCGTATCACAGATTTCTATACTTTAGCACGCAGGCAGGTCGTGTTTCTCATAGACATGCGAGCTTGCCACCTCTATCATTTTCGTTCCAGATTCCTATGTAGTACATGCTCCCTCATGAACAAACTCACCAACGCACCAAGGATACTGATTCCCAGCAAAGTCAAAAACACCCCTCTCAATGCATCCATATAGACATCCCTAACCACCGCTCTCTGCCCCACGGGTAGCTTCTCAATCTCATCAAGGCTGTCCCTTAGTCTCCTGATTAGGTCTGCTGCACCCTCCTGATCCCCAAGCCTGGCCCAGAGTCTGATTTTCAGTATGTTCTGAAAGACAGCAGAAGCAATGGTAATCCCAATCGCACTCCCAGTACTCCGGAAAACATAAGAAGCCGAAGTAATGACAGCCTGGTCTTTATGATCTACAGCTGAAATCAAAGCAAGTAGCGTCGTAGTCAACATCCCAGCATACCCAATGCCAACCAAGAAAACCGCAATGATCGCTTCCCACGCAGGTGTAGTCAGAGTAAACGTAGAAGTAATGACGTTTGCCGCAATGAAGATCGAAACAACACATGCACTCAGTATGTAATACCTCCCCGTCCAGCGCATGATCAAGCCTACAGTCACAGAGCCGACTGCAATGCCAACCGACTGGGGTATCATGCGCGCACCTGCTTGTGTGGCTGAGAGGCCTTTGACTTGAAAGTAAAGGGGGCCGTAGAAGAGGAGGGCGAGGGTGGTCATCGAGAAGAACCAATTTGTCAGGCAGGCGGAGAGGACGGTACGGTTGAGAAGAAGCCGAACAGGTATGATCGGCTCGGAGGCGCGGCGGTCTTCAATGTAGATGTATACGAGGAGCGAGACGAACGATAGAGGAAGCGTGACGTAGACCAATGGGTGGTTCCAGGGCACGATATTCCCGCCTGAGTTGACGCCGAGGAGGAGGAGCACCAAGGTGGTAATTAATGTGAAGGCGCCTGAGAAATCAACGCGTCTGAGGGCGGACTTTTCGGAATGGTTGACTGGCACTTTGACGACGAAGAAGACGATGATGCCCGATATGGCCGTCAAAGGAACTTGGATTAGGAAGGCCTTTCTCCATCCCCAAGTATCGTTGATCCAGCCACCGAAGACTCCACCAACTCCGGCACCAACGCCGTAGGAGATGTTACCAAATCCTTGCCACACTCCTCTTCTTCGTAGCGGTACTAGATCAGAACCAACGAACGTAGATATGGCCGTCAATCCTCCACCACCCGCGCCGGCCACCACTCGGCCGAAGATCATGACCCATTCTTCCGTGGCAAGTCCACATATCAAGTTACCTGTTGCAAAAAGAATGTTCGAGCCAACAAGACCAGTCCGACGAGAGAAGATGTCCGTCAAGCGTCCACTGAGCGGTTGAAAAGCTGCTTGGGATATGAAAAACGCGGAGGCGAGCCAGGAAAGTAGGGAGAGAGACTTAAAGGAGTCTGATATGGGGGCCGAAAGCGTGGCAACTATGGTAGAGTCGAGAGCAGCAAGAAAAGTGCCGAACCAGATGCTGGACATGACCACCAAGAGCTTGCCAGTGCTGGGTTCTTCAGCAATTGGAACGTCGTTCTCGTCCCCCTCGAGACCCCCATCGTCTGCGCGGCCATTCTCGTTGGCTTCGCCGTCTGAAGGGTGCTTCCCATTACCTAGTAGCGGACTTGTCTCCGTAGCTTGATCATCCGAAGCGTTTTTTGTCGACGGCATAGCTTGTGACTTGGTGAACCACCCACAACCAAGAGCAGTGTTTACGAGGCTGAGGTCACAGCTACCGCCAGAGTAGGTATAAGAGGATCATGCTCATTTCCACATTAATATGAACGAACCATCGGAGCAGGGCATGAGTAAAAGGATTGGGACGGTTGAAAATCAATGTAAGATGCAACAAACGTACGCCAGTGCCTCCGATTGCGCTGTCAGATTAGATAAGCGAGCGGGAGATCGACATGTCAGTGGACTCTAGAAGCATGAGTTCGGAAAGGACCGCCATCCCTGCTTGAGCCTTATAAATCTTACGGGTCCAAATTTGAAAATCCAAGCTCGCTTTTTCTAGGAAACCTATTAAGTTTGAGCCTCTATAGGTCTACAAGTAGAAACTTTATGATTGTTATGTCGCCTGTCAAAATATACCTCAGGTAGTTGGCTATCGTTTCGTTACCGAGTAAATTATCGTAAGAATTCTTGTTGTGGAGTCATCTTCACTCTCGTACGGTCGGTTTTTTCGATAGCATCAAGCGCCAAAATTTGTCCTCTAGAGATTTTGGAATTGAAGGACCCCAGACTGACGCATGCACTAAGTCTGTTTCGGGACTTCCTCTTCGCGCTCAGTCTATAATGTCAGATACCTAAGATCCCTTGTAACATCCGAATCCTAAATGATAGTAAACATTGGAATGTGCGACCTAGGGCTGTTCAGGATTGCTGACCAATAAATGGAGATCACTTTCGACACTCAATTCGAGCTTGGACACTGTGCGCCCTCAGTCTCGGAATACGAGTCCAGACGAAAACCAATCCAACTCTCGGACAACTCATATGAGATTCTATAGGAGCTTCGAAACTGACTCCCGTTCTGTTCGCCTCCTTGTCCAAATTTGTAGAAATCCAATATGTCCATTTATGGCGGGTCTAGTACGGGGTATCACTGCTTCAACGCGTCACTCTCCACTACTACTAGCAAGCCTCCCTCGATTCCGATCCCTACTCGTCTCTTTCAGCGGCACATGCTCAGCCTCGTCCTCCATATCATCCACAGAGAAGCTACCGGAGCTTTCCATCCGTGCTTCTTCGTCCTTGACCTTCCCATATCCACTATTAGCCAAGTCTGCGCGACTCGGGTAAGGCATATCGCAACGAGCCGATTTCAGACTTGGATAGTATCTTCGATAAGAGAAGTAGGCAACTAGCATCCCCAGTAGAGAACCTACCGTCACATCGAAGACGTCGTGCCGGTAATCTTCTAGGCGTGAAATCGCTATCAAGGCAGCGCCAACCACGGGTGCCAGGGCCAGTAGGACTCGGGCCAGATCTGTTCGAGGTCGGAAGACATGCATTTGGCCGGCGAAGAAAAGCGCGAGATATCCTAGTCCACTGAAAGCTAGGCTGCTATGCCCGCTCGGAAAGCTCCTCCATCCATCATGAAGGGTATGATGTTCCGTCTCTGTACATACGTCGATCGTCACTAATGCATGTTGAGGAGTGCTTTTCTTAGGCTTGCAGCGCGCGATCAAGTCTGGTCGTGGCCGTCCAACGGAGTTCTTTACTACATCCGTAAGGAACGTCGCAAGCATGATGCTGATGGCAAGACCGAGGATCGTGACGTTGGTTTTATGTACACCTGGCCGAAATAGCGCAGCCCACAAGACAAATATACATAGCGGTAAAACGACGGAGTATGCAACATTCCAGACTGTAATCATGGTCAGCCCAGTAGTAAAAGCTGGGGTTAATGGGGGCTCCTACAGACTGGCACGCGCTCGACGTCTGCATGAGGATATTGAATAGCAGTCCAGTCCAAGGAGAACATGCGATGAAAGGGCTCGACGACGACTTCAATCTGAGCAGAGCATCAATACCGATGTCATTCCCTTTGGGATTGGCAACGGACCAAAGTATAGGCAACGAGCAGTAGCGCAAAGCCAGCATAGTCGGCGGCGTACGAACGCTGGGTAATGTCAGCACCCTGCAGACGATAGGCAAGTCAAGGCGTATACTTGTGAGAATCTGGACATAGACACCATGAAGCCGCCCCCAGTACTTTCCTCCCTCCCCTTTCTTGCTGGGCTCCGACGTGGTCCTGGCATGGCTGCTAGGAATGCTCGTCACTGAAAGCCAAGATATGTGACTGCAGCACACACCAAGACAGATTGACCTGGCATAGCAATCAAGCCTGCGATTCAATAGTAACGGGAAGAGCGACTGCGTAAAGAGAGCGGCAAGACAATCCGCGGCCAGCTACTAGCGTGCTTTACCCCGGATTTCGATATCCCACTTGCGATTTGCGATTCTCTACTTCGTCAAGCTCCCCAACCAGCGAAGACTCGTACCAGTGACCCGCAACCCCATTTTTCAGCAATGGCAGATGAAACCCAAGCCACCGCCATCAGCGCCGCCTACCCAGCTCCACCACCCTTCTACAAGTCCTTTACGCCCCAAAACCTCGAGCGGCGCAGAGAGCATCTCGAACCCTCAGCGCCCATATTTCCCGACGGTCTACCAGCCTCAGGAGCCTTCCCAGACCTCCTCTCCCTCCCACCCGAACTCCGCAACCTCATCCCCCCACCCCCACCCACCGGCCGATATCGCTCCTTCGGCACCCTGCACTCCCTCACTCCCACCGAAGTGGAACAGAACATCACACCCACGCCCTCGCGCCTAAAAGAACTCACCGAAAACCTCCTCCTGACTTTTCTGTCCCTCACCAACGTCCTTGCTACGAATCCTGGTGCTTATGGACCGCTTTGGGATCAACTACATGAGGGCTTTCAGGAGGTGCATAAGGTTATTAATGGGTATCGACCGCATCAAGCGAGGGAAACGCTTATCTTGATGATGGAGGAGCAGATTAAGATGGTTAGGGGGGAGACCAACGCTGTGAGGGAGAGTGTGGGGAGGGCGAGGGAGGTGGTGGAGGGGTTGGGGAGGGAGGGTGAGGGGGTGAATGGGGATGGGGAGGTCGATGGGAGGGCAGAGCAGGATGTGGACAAGAGAAACGTGGAGACTAGGGAGAAAAGAGTTTGGGAGGTGCTCGAGAAGGAAGTGGGTAGGATCTAAGATCTATTTGCGAGCTGGGGGCAGATGATTGGAAAGTGAATGGATGGAGGGAATGTGGCAAGACCCTTTATATTGGTAATGTAGAGCATGTTAACTGAGTTGAGGGCCACAGATATTTGGCGTAAACAAACCCTCACTAATTACCCATACCGGCTTGGTCAAAGCCTCGGCGTTATAAGAACGTCTCGGATATTTCTAAAGACTAAGGAACAACCCTCTGGAACGAGAACGCACACTATTGACATGGGTCGAAGGTATACATGACTCTGCTAGATATGTCCTAGTAGCAGGCTTGGTGTCAAAATAAGTGGCAGTCTTGGACGCTAAGACAATATTTTAAGAACAAAACGCCCTCGAACTGAGCAGTGAATTAGACATTCGAGCCCATCGGAGTGCGAGTGAGTATGTAACCACGACTCATCTTAAGCTATGATAAGGAAAAATTTACCATTAAGAATTTTGTGCTGCAATCTCTGGGCTCCGTAGCCCTCGCAACTGCCACTTGTTCTTACACCAAGCCTGATGTTGGCGAAAGCATTACTTCACGAGCTCTCGATCCAGCTATGGTTCGCTAATGGCTGTCTCCGTTGGTACGAAACCGTTGGCCACAGGAAAACTAACCTCCGCCGATTTCCTACAGCCATTGCACCTCTCAATCTCCAGTCAAGCAGTCATTGCTCGGACGATAGCTTTCTCCCTCCCAGGCTTTTTGCTCTCGAGATATTTTGCCATTGCCTCTTCATACTCGGTCATCAGATTGTGCTTCGCTAGCTCCTCTTCAGTAACACCGTCGCTAACCATACGCCATTTCCCCCAGAGCACTTTACCTAGCCCTCCAACTCCGAGAATAAATGGAATCAGCTGACCGACAGAAGAGAAAGACTGCAATCCGCTAACATGGTTCCAAGCAATCGTAAGCTCAACGTGCAGTACCAGGACCGCAACGAATCCGAATTGCCAAGCAGCCATCAAGATCCAAGTCCGCGGTGTTATGCGCCTTCGCTTCTCGATAGAGAAAGTATTTCGAGAACCATACTGCCAGAGCTTGCGTGTAGTTTCCAATTCCAATCCCGGTCCCATAGATATCTGCATTGCCGGCAAAGGACCTTGATCGCGCTAAGATAAAACATAGAAGGTAGCTAAAGGCGGCTCGAATATGAATAATTAATCAAAGACTATCCAATGCAGAGCAAAACACCAAAGAATGCGACGATATAGTGTATTGGCAATGAGCAGAGCTTTTGTACAGCAATGCACTGTAAAAACGTTGCGAAAAGACATTTCAGACCTTCAGAAGTCTCGCTGCTGGGCTCAGTTTCAGGCAGCACACGGTAATGCAGCCAATATGGTCTCAAGGACTGCTGCAAAACTTTTGCTCATCAGCTTTGCCAAATCATTGCCGCAATTCTCCCAGCAAGGCCGAATCTAATTGTGATGGATGACTGGTGTTGGTGTGATGCGCTGAGCATGCCTCATTTAGATGACGCACGCTTTCTTGCTTGACTGGACGTACTATGGCATTGAAACTACTTGATACAGAAAGAATCAAGATCCAAACATCTTGCAATGTGATAGATGTGTTTATTGTGTTGATTATATCTTGGCAGGCATAAGGAGCGACTTAATCAAACCTAGGGCCGGCACGGGCCGGGAGGTCTCCCGCTCCAAGCCTTGAAATCCCTGCCCCTCGGGCTTGGGCGTAGTAGCTAGCCTTATACGACAGGGAAATAGGGAAAACCAGGGAATCCCTTCTCCCCTAACCGTCTTCTATTTTTGTTGGTGTGAATCGTGGGACGTATAACTAGCCAGAAAGTAGTAAAAGGTACGTCTGAAACCATCCTGGTAATAGAATACGTATTGATTTAAATGATTGTCAAGGCGGTAATGGTATAGCTTCGACGCCTCTCAGCGGTTTTGCCGGTTGACCCCGTGTCCAGTCGATTAATTCGCCTGCTACCGTTGCTCATATCGACACTGTAGACCCTGTCGATTTTGTTGTTGAGCTGCAAAGCCGGGAACTCATCGTTCTCCTATACATTGTCTTGACGGCTGCCGAGCTTTTTTTTGGGATCCATCCCAAGGATTTTGGTACGCCCCGACTCCACCACCAATGCCGTTGTGTTTCGCAACCATGAGGAAGGCGTTGCCCTTGCAGACCGAGGCGAATGCTTGAGACAGCTTCCGGACATATATTTTTTGTCTGTTTAAATGAGCAGCATTTTGAGTCTGATCTATCACGCGAAATCTCGGCTGTCCAATGACCCTGAAAATGTAGTCTTGGTCGAACGCCATATATAACGTCACGCCTCGGCCGTTCAGATCTTCGTTGGCATAGTCTTGTGCGTCGGAACCTTGGCGCCCATGCTGTAGAAGACACACCAGTTGTCCTTGACTTTTCCGCAGGTGAGTATGTCCCTAGCGAGACAGGCAACCGTAGGAAACTGGAGTTGAGGATCCTCACAGGCCCAACGCTGTCCGAGTAATGGCCGATGCTCAAATGCGTCTGGTTCTTTTAACTGGCAACCTCCCGCAAGTGTTTGGAGTATGAGAGTACTGAGTGTGAGCAAAAGCTGTACAAGTGTTCGAGTCATATCGAAAATCAATATCAGTACGTTTGATTGTGGTGGTAGCTGGCTTTGTTGGTTCAGACCTGGCGATTGATTTTTCCGAAGCATTTGAATGTAAGATAGAATACTGGAGTTTGTGATGGAGGATATCATTGTAGATGACTGTGAGTGAGATTGGTTGTTCTTGTACCTTTTGTTCTTGCGTCGAAAGCCGTGATGTTGGCCTGAGCGTAAAGGATGGCTCCTGTAGTGCAGCTTCTGCGGCGCTTGACATCCAGTAGTTCCAGCTTACACGCTGTGTGGACACTGCGTCTGCCAGGAGCTGCAAGCTCGCATATTGTTTTGCCCTCGTGCAAACGGATGGGATTTCTGTTTCGTTTCACCCTTCGTTCTGAGGCAGTGTCCTGTTGTTGTTTCGCTCGGCAGTGCATCGCTTCCTGCGCGTGGTAACGAGTTAGACATGCAAGAGATGTGACATGCTCTCTTCCCTGTCTGCTACGAAAGCGTGGCATGCCTAGGTATAAATGTCTTTAATAAGGTAAGTTTCAAGTGAATAAGCGAAATGCTACGCCAAGATTTGGAATTACTGCGCCAAGAGCTGGAATGCTGCGCCTGCCAAGAATTTGACTTACTTTAGGCATTAATGCTGCGCCACAATCCTTTCAACCCTTTCACCACTGCCGCCCAAGCGCTTGAGTGTCGAGACGCTCAAGTTACGCCGCTGCCTGTCACCTCTTCCTCTTCTTCCAGCACCCCGGAAGCTCCAGGTCGTCCCGGTGTGGTCACCCACCCTGCTCTCCGCGAGCTTGTATCTGTAGGCTACCCGTCTGTCATGGCATCTGATCAACCCCAAGAAACATCTTTTTACGAAGAGACGGCCCTTCATCAGGAAGAAATGATGAAAGCTTGCGAGACCGGCGACGTCTTGAAATTGCAGAACCTTTTCGATGCTGTAGGGGTCTGGCGATGCGATACTGCGACACAACGCACCGTTGACACAGTCTACCCGTCAGGTCCATCTGCCACATCCGATATGCTGCACACGGCCGTAACTCATAATCAGCCTGAAATCCTCAAATTTCTACTGAAAACTTATCCGAACGCCTGTGTCTCAGTTGACACCCTCCTTGGATCCGCTTTCGCCAATCCAGATCTGCCGACCTTGGAGGCCCTTCGCTCTCACGATCCCTCCATCGTCAATTAAGCAATGGAGCAAAACGACGGCTTTGACACTCTGCTGATGGATTACTGTCGTGGCGGCGATCCCCGACTGCCGGGCTATCTCCTAGACAACGGAGCCGATCCAAATCTGGGCGGCCTGACGTTCATGGGCGCTCTTCTGACAGCTATAAACTCAGACCAGCCTCCTTCACTTATCAGCAAGATGATTGAATGTCGCGCGAAAGTCCAAATACTGGACGTGGTTTATGCTATCGTCATCAACGCGTGGACATTCTTGAAATGCTGCTCAGTCAATGTCGGTGGGAAGCCTATGCGTCCCGGAGAAAGAACATGGAAGAAGCTTTGCGAGAAGCACATGAAACGAAGAATAAGGAGATCATTCCACCCATGGAGGATTATTTGAAAAATAAGAAGGCAAAGAGAAAATGGTGGCAATTCTGGAATTGAGACAATGTCTAAGTCGCAACCAGCCTGAGAAGTGGTTCCCCTGAGTGGAATGAGTGTAGCATAGGAGGCTACAATGGCATCCGTCATGTCGATATCGCCAGTCACTATAATGTGCGGCAGGCTGTCAGCTTTCTGGTAGGATTCTTAGAGCATACTCTGAGGGTGCTTCAACCAAGTGGAAAACGGGAAAGGACGCTGGCGGCTTGTGGGTATACTTCGATATACCACTTTGCCCTCCAAGTAAGATTGAGGATTCTATCCAACCTGCTGGGGGACCAGGAAATGCTCATTGCCATGGTCATGGCCTGTAAGATGTGTTGAGCTTGCTATTGGACCCACTACAGAGCCAGAATGTATCTCACGTTATGGGCATGTTTACAATGAATCTTGATGCGCGTGATCGTTGCGATGTTCCACTCCAAGACTACTGCTCCAAATCTGCTATCTTCATTGACTATGCTATCTGGACCAAGATGGGACAGAGTGACTATAGAGCCACTACCCCGCTTATTCACAACTTCATTAATAGATCCCGTCTACACAAGCGAGAGCTTTCCGCAAAAAATTCCCTGACTAATCGGAGCAAATCAAAGGAGACATAAATTCTGGGACGGTTCCTTCCGATTAATAACGTACAGCCTTCCTCTTGTTGGAGACACCGCCTCGCGTCCTACTACTCCATGCAATCGAGTCTCTAGGCCGTCGACATAACCGCTAACCAAAGAATACCTGCCACGTCCACTACTAGACAAGTGTGCCTAATACCCGGCAGGCGTGCTATAATTTCAAGATTTATTTCGACGTAGGATCCTTTCCGAAAGCTAAAGATCTTAGTTAGTATCGTAGGAGAGCTAAGCAATGGTAAAACGGTAGCTGGTAAAGGGAAGTAGAGATAGGAGGGTCTGAAATAGTAATCGAGCGAGGAGTTACTCCAGCATATTCTGAAGAGGAATCATCTCCCTTCGAGCTAAGCTGCAACGCGGAAGGTACAAAGCGGCGGATAAGAGGACCCGCTGGCTTAAGCCGTAGACCAAAAAACAGGCTGTAGAGGGTAAAAGCACCTGGTGGAGTCTGAGTTCAGGTAAATTGTGCGAATCCAGAAGTACCTAGCCATTCATTTTCGTACGTAACTTATATTCTGAATGATTTTCTATATAATTACTACGCTGTAGTTGGTAGACCGGATTATAAATCAGGTTTTGATTACCCCTATTGCCGTTTTTTAATTCTTTGGAGTTTTGGATGCCCCACCAAATCCAAAAATCCACAAATCACAATTCGGACTATGACGTCACAGCCGCCAACCTACGCTAGAAGGGTTCACCGCCCAGTCGGCCAACCCGCCCAGTCAGCCAGCCCTATGAGGCCACTAGCGTACATTTTTTTTTCGATTTTTTTATTCCAAAAATCAACTCTTTCAACTCTATAATTTACTACTAACGTCCTTATAGCCCCTAGGCCCCTATATCGTCGGAAACTTTAATCCTATCGCTCGAAGAGCGTATTAAACTAGCCCATAAACGGTAGAAAGAAGTAAAGGGCGCTCTCTTATAGCGTAAAGTTACTCGGTAATATAATATCCCTAGGACCTCCCTATAGGAACGGATTAATAGTAGGTAACTAGCGTTAATTCGGTAATAATAATAATAAAAACTAATACCGGAAGAAAAAATAGTACTTCTAAATTAAATTCTATATTTATAAATTTAGAGGTAGCCGCCTCGAGTAAAATAAATATACCGAATAATAGAAGAGTTATTTAAAAAAAGAGGTAATAATTTAAAAATTAATATTAATTAGTTTTAAAAATTTATGAAATATTACCTCTAAATTAGAACTATATATATACTACTTTTTAATAAAGAGTGTACGTTAGTTTAGGATCCTACTATTCTTTTCTATTAATTCTAACTTTTCTAAAAACTTCGTATTTAATATTATATCTAAGATAAGGATATCTAGAATATAGACAAGAAGGGTATAATATAAAGTATTATTACTAAACTTCGTATTATAATCTTAACGGATTAAAGGAAAAAATATATAATATAATATAATAATCGGGAGTAGGTATCTCTTCTAAAATATATTTTTATAATTAATAACGTTTTACGTTCTTAGGTTATTTTTAAAATAGTACTTTAATAAAAGGTTTAGAATAAGGTTTTTTTTAAAACTTATATATTTACTAGTAAAAATAACTAGATTAAAAACGAGATCTTTTTAAACTAGATTAAACGGTACTTCGATAAAGAGACGTCTATACTTTAAAAAAATAAATATCGTTTATTATATATTAACGAGTATATATTTTATATTTCGACTATTATATTTAAATACTATATCCGCTATAAAATCGTCGTCCTATATTTACCTCCTTATACTATTTATTTATTTTAACTACTTAACGTCGGTATTTTTAGGCCGCTATCAATCGTATATAAAAACTATATTTATCGTATTACACGACTCGGTACTTATTATTCTATTAATAAAGTCGATTTTCTAGAGTTATATCGATTAGTTAAGCGAGATATAGTTATATTTATAAATATTTAGAAAGCCTAGGCCGTATCAGGCCTTTTATTATTCGATTTATAAATAATACTAAAATATTTTCCTCGTAAACAACTATAGGTAGAATAAATTAAATAATATAATATTATTATTCGCCCGACTACGCCGCCCGAAGTAATTATTAGTTATATCGGTAAAGATAGTAAAACTAGGGTTATAGTAACGCTCGTAAATACCCTAAAGATTCAGCGGCTACTTTATATAACGATAGTAGAAGGAATTAAATAAATAGAAGTTCTTAAAAAAGTAAATTAAAACCGCGTATTTTATAATAACTAAATATACGATTTAAACTACTACTACTACTAAATTAATAAATATAAACGCGAGAAAGGAACGGAAAGCTAATCGTATTAAAAGTAATTAAAATTATATTAAATATTTAGATAATAAAACTATCGAGTAATATAAACTAGATCTAGTAAATAAATCTAAAATAAAAAATACTTAAAAAGCGTTGAAAAAGTAGAACTAAAAAGCGAAGAAATTAGGAGTACTAGGGTTAAAGTTTTTTAAAGTACTATAAGTACCTTAAAAGGTATTAAAAGAGTAGGATAAAGAAGTAAAAAGATTAAGAGCGCTAAGGCCAGAGTTTTTTTAAAAACTATAAATACCTACTATATTAAGACGACGTCCTAGGAGTTTTATATAATTTATTTTACTACTCCCTCTACACCGACGACTAATCGTAAAGTTATATATTAGGGTAATTATATAGGAATTATAATAAGGTCGCTAATAAGGCTAGGAGTAGTAGAGGTATCTATATAAGGAATATAAGCGGTTAATAAAAAAAGGGTAACGTACTAGAAAGCCTCGTAAAGCGGTACTATAGCTAGTCTATTCGAATAGAATCAAATAGGGTGAGAGTGGTCGATTTATACGATAAAAAAAAACAGTGTACGCTAGTGGCCTTATAGGGCTGGCCGACTGGGCGGTGAACCCTTCTAAGCCTTCTTAGGAAATCAGCGCAAAATCAGCGAAACCCTATATAAGGTAAGGTATCTTGATTGCTACCGATTTTGATTATTTTAAAAGCTTGGAATATACTAGAGCGATATTTTGGTAGTCATTCTTAAAACTTCAACACCTCTAAAATGCGTGGTTGTGACGTGGTAGTCCGAATTCCGAGTTTTGGATTTTTGGTTTAGTGGGGCCGAGGGGCATCCAACATTCCAAAAAATGATTGGAATAGGGGTATGTCCTACCCTGGCTTATCGTCCGCCGTATCAGCGGTATATTAAGAGAACAGACACGAGGACGACAACGAATGATCTGCGGCGGATGTTCAACTATGGGGGGCGATGCTAATGCAGGGAGCCTAGTTCTTCAGCTGAAACTTCACTCGGCGGCTAGGAGTATTATGGCGAAGTCGAAGTTGCTTTTTTCTCAGGACATCTTCCTGTTCTATCTCAACTGACTTGTTCTTCTTGTTGGTTCTCGTCAAAAGCCGTCTTCAAGTCTATATATGATATCCTTTCGTTGAAAGTGCGCACAGCGCATCCCCACGTGATCGTCATATATATCAATTTCGGACGGCGCTAATGACTCAATGTGGCTTTGCTGGGAATTCTGATATCTATGGCATTGGCATTCGCATAGGATACTATTCGCAGATTCTCGCGATATGGTTTTCGAATTACTTCCTTTTTCGCGAGGCAAAGTCGTTCCGAGCTGTGAATAATATCTTCCTCCTCGCCTTGATAGTGGCAGGCTTCATCTACTTCGTCAATGCCCGAAAGACCTTCGCCATAGAAGCTTTCCTCCTACTTCAGATCGGGCTGATAACTGGTATCGTCGGCATCACTGAGGCCACCAGATATGCCACGAAGTACCGAGCAAGTTCTCAAGAAAGGCAAATATTGAGAATATATATCATGGTCACGGGCGGTTTCTTCAATGCCATTTTCTTCTGGAAGGGAGTTGATGTCATGCTCCCCACTCCATGTGGTACTTATGTATTTTATCTCTTCAAAGTAAATCTGTACGGGTGGTTAAAGATCGTGATGAGAGTACAGTCTTTGTTTGCGGCAGTCTGGACTATCCCGAATTTGGTCTCGCGTGATGCAGCTGATCTGTATTATGATGTTCGGATGAGGAAGACGCGAGAGTTATTTGTCAACGCTGTCTCTGCAGCCGCTACAGCTCGCTCGCAAGGCCTTGAGCTCCAGCCAGCAAAAGGCTTTGCGCGTGCTAACAAATCGAGCCAACAAGCGACCGGTTTGAACACCCAAATTGGCATAACGCCTATTTCGTCAGACGATGAAATCAGCAGATGTCTCAAGGATGTTGCGAAAGCTGAGAAATATATCGATTCCATCCTATCGATCTACCCCCCAAAAACAACCTTGCCCGGAGAGAAAAGATCGTTGCGACTGCTCGGTGGCTGCGTTAAATTCAGTATCTCTAAAACTCAAAAGACTCCGTGTAAAGACTCAACACCATACAAGCATTGCATCAGCACCACATTTCAGGTCATCTGGGAAAACAAACCACCAATGCACCTACGAAACAGGCTAAGCCTACATACGCTCGCCATTGGCGCTATGCCTCCTTGGCGATGGCCACGCCTCGTCAATCGAATGTACGAACTCGATAGAGTCTCCGAAACGCCCGATTGGCCGTACTTCACAATCGCATCCGACTTGAACTTATCACAGATATCAGTACCAAATTCGACAACCGGATGGGCGTTTGATGCTGGCCGTCAATTCGTATTCATTGTCCTACTTGTCATACAAGTAGAATTGACGATCGCATGGAACCACGTGAGCGGGTTGCAGTCTTTGTCGACCGTCGGACAGCTTATACCATTTATACTTGGGGTGGGTGGATTGGTGAAGGTGCTTTGGGGGAAAGGACGCATGATTTGGAGAAGTGAGAAAGAGGAGGATTGGGGACGAGAGGGGCTTTTGGGGGAGTATGAGAAGGCGATGGCGCGATACGTTGAGCTTAAGAAGCCTGATGAGGGACGACGATTTGTTCGAGCTGTAACTGCATGAAGTGGGGGCCCGCTTCAGTTGTGACCAATTTCAGATATATCGTCTCAGTTCCTAAGATGAGGGATGGGGAAGAGGAGAAGGGATGCTGGAAAGGAAAAAACTTGGGAAAGTGCTGGAGAAGGAGACGAATCTCGAATGCTTCGTTATCTGACTAATATACTCCTTTGGAATTTCAGTGATTTTCGGGCTTGGTGTCAGGCTGAATGGCTGTTGTGAGGGCTGTAGATTCCGAAAATCGCAGCACAAGATCTGAGTTATAACCCTTCCAGCGCTCAAGATGAGTCGCGCTAGCGTATCTTGGACTCCGAATAGATTTCAATAGCCAACCTTCTGCTCGATTTGAGGATATTCTCTGCATAATTCGACTGCACTAGCATCCAAGACTGCCCTTCACTTGACCACAAGCCTGAAGATGGTACAGCCGCTCCTTCTCATTTGCTCGGATAGTGTTTGCCGGGTGGTTTGGTCAAAGCAATAGTGCTTTTCCTTAGAGCAGAAGATATCTTGAGGCCGTTCCTGCTGTCACAATCCTCGGGTTCAAGGCCTCATTCGCTAGCGCTACGTTCGTGTATAGCTGAGATATTGTCACAGTATTCTGCTGCTACTGCTACGCAAGCGGCTTTGTTCGTGAAAAAAGACATAGCGGGATTGAGATTCACGTTTGGGAAAATATGTACGAGGTACGAATTGTGACGAGACGAAGCTTTGTAGTCAACTATGTAGTCGTAGTTAGCTAGGATAAATTCTACGTGTCTATGTCCATTCAAATGCTCAGAAATCACTGCATAGATTTGAGCCGAGATTCGACACCAAAGTTTCATCGAAAGACACCTATGTTCAGTACTAGATTCATGTCCTGAAGGAAGAGCATCCTGGGCGTGCTTTTAACGATTGAAAGAGAACAGGCAAGAGAAAGAACCACAAACCAAGGTTGCTTAAGCATTCACAACCAACCCAGTTCAGATGTAATATTAACATGCAGTGAACATAACGTTTGCAATAGCGGCGTGACAACGTGAAAGGATGGTGGGAACGAGAAACGAGATCATGGCCATCTTGCATATTCACCGTGGGCATCCGTGCGAAGCCGCGGATGAAGACCCTTTTTATGGCCAAGCACATCATAACGCCTTCAAAGTAGAAAAATTCCGTTAGGCTTATCCCCACCTTTGGGTGAGGCGTTCACTAAATATCATAACCTTATCTAGATAACGGCATATGAAATTCAATCCTCGGGGGGAAAAACAATTGACTCAACAAGCATGCTTTGCAATACCAAGATAACAAGATCAATTGCAGGAGTCTTGTCAGGGAAGGAGGTCGTTGCATCCTTGGTCGGGTCAGTACATGATTGAGCGCAGCAAAATATATATCAAAATCGATAAGGTCACGAACAATAGGTGGTGTGAGTCCATTTTGATACAACAAGTAATGCCATCCTGCCGCCTGGCCAGCTTCATTCTCTCTTTTTACCGCTGCTCTTGAGGCTCAAGCCACCCGCTAAAGCGTAAATATAAAAACGGAGTAATACGCCAGTATACCTCCACGAAGCTCAATTTGTTTCTACCCTCTTCGGAACTCCCGGTCCAAATATACTCGAATATACCTTTCGTGGCGCTCAATGATTTTTCTAACTGGCTATTTCCTCTGATCCACCTCCGCCCTCGTCCGGTCCTCGTCTATATAATGCCAGAGCATTTCTCCCTAATCAAATTTTTCTTCTTCGTGCTCGCACTCTGTTCTGATCGCCCGTTACTGCTATCACTGCCTGCTCAGCTCTCTCTCAGCTCTCGGCTTCATCATCATCAGTAACGCTACATCATTCCACACTGCACGCACTTCACATCACATCTTCGTTCCTCAATCCGTCAATCAAGCACAATGGCCAGTCACACCGTTGCGTTGGGGTCTGATCTCGCCGCTCGCGCAGCAGCACGAGGTGCTCGTGAGCGTCCTTGGCTACAGTCAAAGCCAGTCAAGGGCAAGCTGGCAACTATCTGTCAAACTCGAGGTATGCATCTTCACCGCTCTCTTCTTCCATCTGACGATGCTGACTCTCACATAGAGGAGAACGTGGGGGATTCGCCAGGAACTCGAGTCAAGGCGGCCCAGTCGACTAGTCTTCCGATGCTGCCGATCAGCAAGTCGACCGAGCCAATCGATAGGCAATCCAAATTCCAGCGTTCACCAAGAAACCGAGTCAAGGCGGCCGAACCAGTGACTGCAGCACTGGGGAAGCCAATCGGTAGGTGTTCGCCCACTTCACTGACTACCACGAGGAGGCCAGAAGACGGTTTCAAGGCAGCGAGCCAATCCAAGATTCCTGTGCTGTCTGACAGCAGGATGGCCGCGCCAAGCGTCAGGTGCTCCGTGGCGGTGACTTCTCGCAAGAGTGCTTTAAAAACGGCGAAAGGTCCATCCAAGACAGTAAGTCCACACCTCACTGTCGCCTCTCCAACAAAACATCGGCTCACAGCAATAGGTCCACTGGTCCGAGACAGTGGAGTCCAAGTGGTTCGACATCCATGAGTCTGCTGCTACCGTCAAAGACAATGTCCTGAGACTCGTCCCGCACTCCCCGAACGTCAACACACGGGCGTGCGGATGGTACCCCGAGCACGGATGGAAAACATCATTGTCAGCAGCATACTCGTGGAAGTTCAGCAACCAGGCAATCAAACAACGCAAAGCTCTGGATGGCCTTTCAGTTGTTGAGGAAGGTGGGACGCTCATGGCATCACTTCGAGCACGAGGTCGCCCTTCACGCCGTCGACAGTTCAGTTGAATCGCCCACACCAGCATTCAACATGCTCGGCAACTGCAACTCGTCACGACAACTCAACTCTTCACATCATCTAACATTTAGCGGAGGACGAGCCGGCTGGCAGGGTATCACTCTGCTCCTCAGAGTGATGGTGGACGAGGCGGCTGCCATGGTGAGGAGGACGAAGGCGAGCGTGCCTGGTGAAAGGGCCGAGGGCCGAGGTTTGGGAGGAGAGCAAGGCTTTGGACGTTCTCGACTGGGAGACGGCAAGACTTACTAACCCTCAACAGCATGGTATGGTATCCCCTCCGTTTTGAAAGAATGGCTGACTTGCAGGTAACCTTCTGACATCTAGGTGGAGGACGAGCCGGCTGGCAGGGTGTCTCTCTGCTCCTCAGAGAGACGGAGGACGTGGCGGCAGCCTGGTGAGGAGGACGAGGCGACTTGATGCCAGGAGAGGGTTTCGGGGCTGGTAACAAGGCAGGCTTGGGAGGACTGTGAGTACCAAACCAAACTGACTCGACCTGGGCACTCACTGACATGATACAGAACATCTAGGGGGACGGACGAGCCGGCTGGCACGGGTGTCACCCTGCTTCTCAGGGTGATGGAGGACGTGGCGGCAGCCTGGTGAGGAGGACGAGGCGACTTGATGCCAGGAGAGGGTTTCGGGGCTGGTAATAAGGCAAGCTTGGGAGGACTGTGAGTCCCAAACCAAACTGACTCGACCAGGGCACTTACTGACATGATATAGAACATCTAGGGGGGAGGACGAGCCGGCTGGCACGGGTACCACCCTGCTCCTCAGGGTGGTGGAGGACGTGGCGGCAGTCTGGTGAGGAGGACGAGGCGACTTGATGCCAGGAGAGGGTTTCGGGGCTGCTGGCGAGGCAGGCTTGGGAGGATAGTAGGTCTCTCTAACATCACTGTCAGCACTTATACTGACGACCGCAACAGCTAGGGACCTTGTACGTTAGGGTCAAACGTACAGTCACAGAATGTCAGCAACTTTGCAGTTTGGAGAGATGATGGTCGTCTTGGGAGGGCCTTTTAGGGGGGCAGTTTGGTTGGAGGCAGGCCTTGTGGGAGCAGTCTTTTGGGGGTGGTTTTGGTGTGAGTCTTTTCAGCGAGTGTTTTGCGCGAGAGGTTTTTGGGGCGAGTTTCGGGGCGCGTTTCATTCGAGAAGCAGCCGAGAAGCAGCCTTGGAGGAGGAGCCTTTGCGAGTAGAAGTAGCTTCGATGGCGTAGTTGGCAGAGTGTTTGGGGAAGGGACTTTGGGGGGACTTCGCGGGCGAAGTCCCTAGAAATTGAAGAAAAAAACAATTAGCTCAAATGAACAAAAATAATTCAAATCATTTTACACGACTTACAAATAGCATTGTCAATATCTGGGTCTGGACTAGACTAGCTGTCCAGAAAAGTGGTAGTCGCGAGAGCTGGAGAGCGAGAGGTTGGCATCATACAGCTCTAGAAGAGCAGAGTATTCATCCATCAACGCTCAAGATGAAACACATTTGGAGTCTGTGGCTCTCGAACGGGCCTTCAATATGGCAGCTTTGCTACTCAAATCCAGATCCATTGGTGTGCAAATGGACTGTACTGGCATGCGAAATGGCCACTTAGTCCGACCCCAGGCCTGGGACTGCGGCGATTCTCCCTTTAACAGCTGCCAATCCGAGCATGATCACAATTGCAGATTTACATCTAAATCAATTACTCTTGTAAGCATTGGACAAGAGTCAATCGCTCTCAATTTGTGCTGAACTCCATGAAACTGCCCCGACCTACGCCGTGCTGCTTCGCAGAGCCGTGCAGGCAGTCAGCAAGGGTGCTATAAGTGCAAAATCGTACAGTTTACTCACCATATAGCATTTATTGTCGGTCTTCCTGGCTCTTCATGTGCGCTGGGAGCTATGGTCACAGCCGATTCACGCAGAATGAGCGGTGGATAGAGAACAATTAATGCCCACGTGAAACACTTCGTCCGAGTATCGTTCACATGACAGTATGTGCCAGAATAAAGTGCAACCAGCTACATAAGGGTATACGCTCCGAAAACAAAATACTTCAACAAATTGCTCTTTGCAACGCCAAAGAATCCCTTTGTCCTCGACGGCTATCACTGCACCGCAAGCTCAGCACCCAAATTCTTCATATCACTTTCAATCTTCTCTCGAGACTGCGCTCTTTGCCTCCACTCCTGCTCACGAGCTTCCCTCTCCGCAATCATGTTCGCTTTGAGAGCAGCAACGTCATCTAAATTGGCCGCATGATGTCTTTCTAGCATTGCCAGCTCTTCACGCAGTTGATGATGGGTGAATCGGCTAGCATTAGAATTATCGAGGGCTTTAATTTGTAGTCCTTGGCTCTCCTGCTGCAGCGCAAAGATCATCTCGCGATCTTTTCGACTTTGAAGTTCTGCTAATTCTAACTTGTCGCTGAGTAGCGCAGTCTCGACGGCTGCCTCGTTTCGTTCGATCTCCATATCCTATGAACGTATCAGAGTTAGTGCCGCCCGTGCTCTGACGATAATAGTGGGCTAAGACACGTTTCAGGAGGAGAAAACTGGCCAAAATCCGTTCCAACTCCCCAAACGAAAATGGTACGACTCGATGCGCAGTGCGGACAAGGGTAAATCTGCGAAGTTGTACGTACCTCTCTGGCTCTTTGGCTTTGAAGCTCCGTAAGCTCGAGCTTGTCCTTCAGCAGTGCTATTTCAACAGTCGTCTCGTCCCGCTCGTGATCCTTTTCTCTTGAGACCTCGGCATACTTGAATTGCCAGCCCTCTGTTTCCTTTCGCAAAGCGGCTTTTGTGTCTTTGTCCTTCTGGCTCTGAATTTCAGCGAGCTTTAATTTGTGTTTGAGCAAGTGTTTCTCCACGGCAGCCTCTTTCCGCATACGATCCCGTTCCTCATTCGTTTGGGCTTTCGAGCGCTCGAAGTTCGTTTCCAGATTTGCCATTGTCCTCTTGTCATTTTGGCTCTGCGAATGGGCGAGCTCTAACCTGTTTCTCAGCGACGCAACCTCGGCTCTCGCTTCATTTCCTTGAAGTTCGAGATCTCTCAAAGAGGTATTCAAAGAGGCAATCTCTTCATTCGCCTCAATGCCTAAGCCCTCTAAAGCGGCGTTCAGGGAGGCTACTTCCCTGACTGCAGTCTCGTGCATGACGGTAAGTTTCTCGATTCTTCGTTCGTATTCATGAGCGGCTTCTTCTAGACCTTGGTCATGTTTCACGATAAGCTCCCTGATCTCCTGCTCATGTCTTGCAGTTGCATCTTTCAAGCTTCGGTCATTATCAGCAGCAGCAAGCTCTTTCTGGTGCTGCTCAGTAAAAGCCTCGGCTTCGGCACGTAGCTTCTCGATCTCCTGCTCGTGTTCCGTGGTCGTCTTCTGGTGCTGCTCAGCAACAACATTGGCTTCGGTACGTAGCTTCTCAATCTCCTGCTCATGTTCCGTGGTCGTCTTCTGGAGCTGCTGGCAGTCTTTCTCGGTTTTGTCCCTGAACCGGGCATGGGCATTGCTCATTTCTTCGAGCTTGCGCTCGTTTTCTGAGGTGAGTTGTTGTTGACAAGTCTCAGCTTCCCCACTCAAAGCTTTACGTTTCGCGCTCGCTTCCACAAATTTTTGCTCGTGTTCTTCTACAATGTCCCGAACTTTCTGCTCGTGTTTCTGGGCCATATCCACGAGTTCTTGTGGATGTTTCATAAGGAGATCATTAATTACCACATTTGCCTTGCCCAATGCTTGCTCATGCGCATCGGCAGCTGCTCGTATATCTTGCTGATGTATTGCGGTAAGCTCCCCAATCTCGTGCTGATGAATGTCAGCAGTTGCCTGCACGTCTTGGTAATGTCTTGCGGTTAATTCCTCGATTTTCTGCTCGTGTCTCGTGACCGCGTTCTTTAAGGATCGGTCAACAGTAGCACTGGCAAGGTCTTCCTGGTGTTTTCTTTGCATGGCCTCAAGGTCCCGCTCGTGGGCTGCGGCACCTTCTCGTAACTTCTTTTCATGTCTCGAGATGGAATGTTGAAGCTCGGTTTGTTCCGCTCTAGCGGACTCCAGCCCTCGCTGATGCGCTTTGGCTGCGTTCTCGAGGTCTTGCTTGTGCTTTGCTTTAAGCAAATCGACCTCTTGCTTGCTTTCACCGATCACGTCTTGCAGCGTCTCTTGCTCCGCTCTTGCGGCTTCTAGCCCTTTTAGGTGCGTCTTTGCTGCTTGTTCCAGCTCTGAATGCTGCGTTTTTGCGGCTTCCAGCTCGCGTAGATGCTTGGAAGCTGCTTCTTGAAGCTCACGCTTGTGTATACTTCTTTGGGATTTTACCGCCTGCTCGCGCTCTTCTTTCAAGTCTTCGAGTCCTTTCTGGTAATCTGCAGTCTTCGTCTTAAGCTGCTTTTCGTGTTCTAGAATAGCTTTCCCAATATCCTCCATTCGGGTTTCGCGAGCTTTTTCGACTCGATCCTCAAGATCTTGGACAAGGTCTGACATGTCCTTGATTTCTTGGTCTCTGGACCGTAAAAGCTCGTTATAATCACGCTGTAAAGCCTCAACTCGCGCAGTTGCTGCTGTTTCTGCCCCCACCATCCGCTCTTTCGCTTGGTTGTTTGAGTGTGAAAGCTGGTTACATTCCCGCTGCAAACTCTCCACGCGTACCGATGCTGTAGCTTCTTGCCTTGTCAGCCCGTCTATTTCTCCTTGAGTTGTCCTTATTTGTGCTAAAGCCGCGGCTTCTCGACCTTTAAGATCCTGGATATCTTGGTCTCTGGACCTCAACATGTCTTTATTTTCGCTCTGAATAGTCTTCAACTTGTCTATTATTGCGGCTCCATCCCCTCTTAACTCCTCGATCTCCTCGTCCTTCGACCGCAATAGGGCCTCATTCTCGCGGTAAGCAGCCGCTACACGTTCAGACGCCGCGGCTTCCACCTCTTCTATCTTGCGCTTGTGCTTGGTTTGTAAGTCCCGGAACTCATCCCGAAGGCTATGTACCGACTTGTCTAGCTCTTCGTTTTGGTCAATATCCGGCTTTTTACCCTTCTTGAATGTGTCAACCTTGTCTGGAGGAGCCTGACTTGCCTGCGATTGGCCGAGTTCTTGCCGCAAATCTTCGACAATCTTTGAGATTCGCTGGATTTCTTCGTCCTTAGTCCGCACGAGCCCGTCCCGTTTCTTCAGTATCGAACAGTGACTTGTCAATTTTTGGATTTCCTCGTCCTTGGAACGCACAAGCTCATCCTGCTTAACAAGGTCCTGCTCGTTGCCTTCCTTCAACGCCTGCAGCTTGTCTTGAAATTCTTGAGCAGTCCTTGATATTCTATGTATCTCCTCATCTCTAGACCGCAAAGCTTCATTATATTTCTCCAAAGCCGCACGGTGCGCATCATCTACGTCCATCAGCGTACTACGGACACTGTCAAGCTCCAAACGCAGCGATTCCGTCTGGACTTCTACAGTTTCATCCATTTTGTGCTCACTTCTGCTTTGCAGCTCCCCGATCTCACGTCGTAGGCCTCGAATAGTATCATTCCTAAGGGCAATCTCGCGGTTCAGCTCCTCATGGACCTCGCGGGTCGGAGGCTGAACCTGCTTTGCATGTCCAATCGCAAACGGCGGGTGATCTTTGCCATCGTCTTTCCTCGGGGACGATTGTCGAGAATGCGAGGCGCTTCTAGGCGGCGTTGCTATGCTTTCATTGTCAGGTGAAGCAACGTGCTTTTTGCTTTCCCCATCCTGAGGATGAGTCTCTCCCTGCTTATCTACATCCTGAATAGGTGAGCTTAGCGGCTGCTCCTCGCTATCTTCCTCCTCTTTAGTGGGCACCTCAGTAGGCTTCTCGACAGATATAGGCGGAAGCCCCTTGGATCGCGAGGTAGCCACGAGGGTGCGCCCCTTCGTAGACGCTGGTTTCGGGCTGATCACCGATGAGCGTGCATTTATGGGGGTTCCTGCTCCAGCTCTTGACGGTCTTGGCTGTGTAGGAGACTTTACGCCTCTCACTGGTGTACTGGCTCCCGCCCTCGAGGCCCCAGGCAAGGTCCTCGACCCCTTCTTCTCCAATCCTGAGCGTGTAGCGTCCTTCGCTTCTGGCTCTTTCGCAGCTCTCGAAGATGTAGTTCTTGCAAATGAGGGCGCTTTGGCTACCGTTGCCGGTTCCTTTGCAGGCGCGTTCGCAGTCCTCGAGGGTATGACACGCGATGTTTTGCTGAATCCATCCTTGTCGAAACCTGAGGGCATCTCTTCTCTGGAGGCAGATACTGAGGATGTCTTCCTGTGCGACGGCTCATCTGCCTTCTCAGCTGTTTTGGCCCTTGGTTTTGATGAACCACCTATGGTGTGTGACCACATCCTTCAATCAGTGTTGGGCCTGCGCTCGTAAAATCATAACAGCGGATAGTCGAAATGCTTCCCATTTATCATTGAGTGCGATTATGAAATTATGAAGCTGTCATGTTGGTCGTGTCCTGGAAGTCGCGCCGGTTTTGGGAGCCGCGCCGGATTTAGCGTCTTATCTCCTGCAGCTCTTGCAAGGCTACAGAATTCTACACGTCTACGAGGTACAAGTACTCTACTAAAAGCATAATGACGCAAGACATTTGTACAAGGCACTCGACAGCTGATGACTCTTGTGGCCCTTCATTTTCTATACTATGCTCTCTATCCAGTCAAGGGAGACTGGAGGGACTCGAGCTCCATGGATCTCTAGCAGAAATGGCTTCCAGATAAGAGCTTGCTCCCGTACTCGCTCTGGAAGCTTACTGTCCAATAGCGGTGCGTTCAATATTTCTAAATATCGAGATTCAGCTGGGTCGTAAGTTAGCACTGGGAAGCATTCAAAAGCAGGATTGAGGTGTCACTCACCATCCTGGTTTCGGTTGTACCCCTGCTCTAGCTGCTTGAATAGTACACAAAGCTTCTCTTCATTCCACTCAGTACTTGACCGAGGCGGTTCGATCCGATTTGGGGGTGACGGAATTTGAACAACGGCATTCTCTTCTTCCCTAGGAGGTCCCACAGTATCTCTGCTGGCCCGCCACTTCATTCGGTTTCGTTCGACGTCTTCCATGATCCTGCCGGGCGCTGGAGCTGTGCTTGGCAACGAAATTTCTCTTTGCTGCTGTGACTGCTCAAGCTCCTCCGCCTCTCTTCTTTTGGTTTTCTCGGCGTTCTGCTGCATCTTCCATTTTCGTCGCTGTTCCGCGAGTTCAACCTTGAATGCATTGTTCCTCATGTTGCGAACGTATGGAAATATGACACGCCTGTTCGGTTTTATGATTGGCGAGTCGGTTAGTGGCTTGGCTTTCCAGTTTCCAGCCTTCTCACACAGGAAGATTATCATATCTTGCAAGCGCACGATCTCCTGTAGAACTTCGTAGTTGTAACGCCCTTTAGGTGGTGGTGCATGAAAAGCAAACGCATCTCTCAGTAGAAGAACCAAAGCTGGGATGGCATAGCAGTAGATGTCCTGAATCATCTCTGATCTTTTCGAAGCGGCACTTCTCTCGGAAATGTCTTGATCGTTGATCTGATGTTCAATTGCTGTCAAACACTCGTGCAGCTGTTCACGCAGTCCATCAATTTGGTCATGATCGATTCCGGCATAGGGCGAAAGCTGCCAGTATATACTTCTTGACTCTTGAATTTGGACGAGTAAATCTTCGATAGTCTCAGTCAGGAGCGTGGGCATCTTGTTTTGGAGAAGCTTCTTTCCACATATCGAGCGAGCAGCGTCCAGGATCTCTCTCCATTCCTTCTTTTGCCCGAGAAATTTTGAGTCTTCTGGGTCTTCGTCTTCGTCATCTTCTTCTACTTCCTCGTCGTCGTCCCCATCATTGTGCGTTTGAGATGACCCTTCAGGAACCGACCTATGACCCTCGGATTGTGCTTGGCCTTCTCCCTGGCCACGATCTTGGCCCTCGCCGCCGAGAGCAATTTCCTGCTCATGATCTGCATACTCATCGCGTGCACTTTTCTTCGTTCGTGACGGTCCTTTACGGGCCCGTTTCTTGGCTTGGTTCGAACGCTGAATGGCTTTCCCTTTTCCGCCTCTGTCTCCACCCGCCAGGGTAGATGAGAGTACATCCCCAGTGCTCTCTGGATACGATCTCGTTTGAGTAGACTCGCCAAGGTGTCCGCCTGGTTCAGCACGTCCATTTAGGATAGCCGATGAATGGCCTTCCATCGCGGTGGCAGAGTCGGCTGTTGCGGGGTTTTTCTTGATCCGCCTTCCTGATCTCCTTGCACCTCCTACTTGTGATGGGGGTTTCGGTATCAGCATAGGTTTGGCTACGGCGGATTTGGTCTCTGGCGAATCTGGGAGATCATCATAGACGTTTTTGACGCTCTTTGTCGGCGCGACGGCTGGCTGTACCTCAATCATATGCCGCCGCGTTTCGCGAAACATTCTAGTAGGTCTTGGGAGCTTTCCAGGCGCTGGTTTTGCAGACGCAGGAGATTTAGATGTGACAGTTTCTCCAGTGTCCCCTCCCACTTTTCGTCCTACTGGAGTTTGTGCCGTTGGGGACTCTATCACGACATTGGGCCGCTTCTGCGTCTTCTTCGGCCGGCCTCTTTTCGCGGGACCAGCATCAGCAGCACCTGTAGACGTAACAGCGCCCTGAATGCCATTCCCAGTGCCTCTCTTGCCGCGCATGGGCAGTGACTCCTCCGCTGTAGCTTCGTCGGGTCTCTTCCTCTTCCCACGACCGGCTCCCTCCATTGGCGACTTCGTAGCACCTCTGAATGCAACCTCATTGACCATGGTAGCAATATCTTCCACGGTTCCACTTTCAGCGTTTGCCATGGTCTCTAGCGGAATTGGAGTTTGCGCATGCGCTGATTGAAAGCCAAAGTCTTGTCTCAGCTGCTGTTCTATCAGGGCATCGTCATCTTGTAACATCGTGTTGTTCGGAATAAAGACCCATGGTTTGCTTTTCGAGAGAGCTCGCTGTGGCATCATATAAACACCCGAAGCGCTCAAGTCGCGTTAGTATTCAGGAAACTCTTGCCGAGGGCCCGCTTCTTGTTGCCACTTCGTGAATGTGCTTCCTACAACTTTCGGAAACACTAAAGTAAGACTTGCTTTGCTTATCGCTGGTCCTAAAGCCCCAACATTTGCATATATGCTGCGAGTATTCTGTAGGAGTAAGGAATTGCGATGTCGAGCTTAAATGGTGTGGTGAACGCGCCTTCCTTTGCTGTGCTTGACAAGTCGCAACCTCATACGTTCATATCACCTCTCAAGAAAATTAACGAAGGACACGATGTTCCTGCGTTTCTTACTTCCAGAGCCTATGGCGATATCATGACATTTCTCCTTCAACTTAATCATGCCATGTTTCCTGTATATACCCCGACCCTAGATCAGAAAAGAAAAAGCTTCCAGATATTCGAGCAAGGCTCTGCGAATGTAACTCTCACGGGGACTGTCACTTCTCTTAGATGTTTGATAGAGGAGCTGGGTAGGATACTAGACGACGTCCCGCCAGATACAGGACCAAGGCGGTTCGGCAACGCCAGTTTCAAAAAATGGTATCAGCTCGTCGAAGAGCGAACATCAAATCTGTTAGAACAATATCTACCAGCAGAAGTGCTATCATTCACCAGCGCCTCAGAAGCCTCTGCAAGAGACGAGCTCGAATCCTACTTCCTCGGCAGCTTCGGCAGCGCTCAGCGCCTCGACTACGGCTCTGGCCACGAACTGAGCTTCCTCGCTTTCCTCGGCTGTATCTGGAAACTCGGAGGTTTCAATACCTCGAATCCAGACAGCGAAGCGCGCGCCATCGTTCTTGCGGTCTTCTCACCTTATCTATCCCTGATTAGAAGATTAATAAAGACATACACGCTCGAGCCTGCAGGTTCGCATGGTGTATGGGGTTTAGACGATCACTCGTTCATTCCGTACATATTCGGCAGTGCGCAATTAGGCCCTCCAATTTCTCCTGGCGATCAGACGCCAACGGAGGGCTCTAGGGACAACGCGCCGGATCCAGCTGATGTTGCGAAAATAGCGGCTGTGGAAAGGCAGAGGGAGAAGAACATGTACTTCGATGCGATTGGGTTTATCCACGATGTCAAGAAGGGCCCTTTCTGGGAGCATAGCCCGATGCTTTACGATATTTCCGGGGTGCAGGCGGGTTGGGGAAAGATCAACAAGGGTATGATAAAAATGTACAACGCCGAAGTCCTCTCCAAATTCCCCGTCGTCCAACACTTCCGCTTCGGCTCCCTCTTCTGTTGGGACCAAGACCCAAATGCGAAAGCACCCCCCACATCCGTCCACGCATCCAGCCAGCCCATCCGAGAAGGAATGTGTAGTAATCTATCTCTCGAAAATGCGTCAGCTCGTACAACGCGTGCGCCTGGTGAAGGCACGAAAGCGCCGTGGGCGAGCAAGCCCGCGTCGACGGATGGGTTTGTACCCGGTGTAGGTACTGCAGCGCCTTGGGCGAAGGGATCTTCGACAGGTGGTGGCGCAGGGCTGTTGCCAGGTGGAGGGACTGCTGCTCCATGGGCGAACAAGCCTACGGTGACTGGGGGGACCGGGTTGCCACCGAGTAGGTTTCTAGGGGCTGCCACGAGAAAAGCAGAGCCTGTGAGTGAGAGGACGCAGATGAGGAATAAACCAGATGCGGATGGGTCAGAGGCATCGATGCCGCCGCCGACGAGAGCGCCCTGGGCGAAGTGATGTTGATCATGAGACTACGAGAAGCATACAAGTCAAAGGGAAAAGGAATGTATATGAAGAAGGAAGCCTGTGTGTATGATTCATGACCTCGTATGATCTAGGCACAGCAAGCCTTCAAAGCGTCTCTACACCTAAACCTCCTAGGAGAATTCCAGCATGCAAAATCAGCGTGACAGCATCATCATCATTGCCACCTCCTCCCATAAACTCCGTCCTCCTTCCGCGCCCCACTCGGCTTCTTCATAGCAGGGGGCGTGACCCTCATGCTGCTCTGCCCACTCCGATCACTGTACGCACCTGGTGCACTACCTGTACTCGTCCCATTCGTGAGCACCCTCGTCTTCGTCCCCAAGGACGAATCAACATCATGTCTGGTATCATGCTCCGCATCTCTCTTGAACAAATTCAAAATATCCTTCATAGTTAATTTGCCGGCTGCTTTGCCATCGCCTCCGATAGCTGCAGCTGCCAATGCTCGCTTCTTCTCTTGGAGTTCGAGGATACGGGCTTCGACTGTGTTGGCTACAGTGAGCTTGTAGACTGTTACGTCGAGAGTCTGATTGAGGCGATGCACGCGGTCGATAGCTTGTTCTTCGACGAAGGGGTTCCAGAAGGGTTCGAGGATGACGACCCGTGATGCAGCTGTCAGATTGAGACCTAGAGAGCCGCACTTCAGACTGCAGAGTAAGATGCGAGTTTTGCTGTTATTGCGAAGGCGCTCGAGGCTGGCTTCTCGGTGGTCATTTCGCATGCTCCCGTCGTAGCGGGTGAAGATCAGGCCATCTTGTTTGAGGAAGGGTTCAATGAGGTCAAGCATGGAAGTGAACTGGGAGAAGATGATGAATTTGTGGGAGGAGCATTCGCGGTGGAGGATCTTGAGGAGGTATTGAATTTTGGCGGAGGTGGTAATGGAGGCTAGTGAATGCTCGGAGTCTGATGGTGAGACTTCCTCGTTGTCATCGTCTTCCTCGCTCACAGAGTCATCGTCTTCGGCTTCTTCGTCGGAGGTATCGAGACTGATGACTTTCGGTCGTTTAGGCTTCACTATCTTGACCGAAGAATCCTCGTCTGTATCTGTATCATCAGATAGCAGTGACTCGCCGCCGCCTCCTGCATTTTCATCATCTGTGCCTCCTGCTTTACCAAGATCAGCCGCATGACGCTCATGCTCAGGTGCAACCCATTCGGCATCAGCGTCTTCCTCCTCCGAGTGGTCGAGGACAACATTACGATTCTTGCGTGCTCGCGGCTTTGAAGTCTCTAGCTTGGCTTTGGCTGATGAGTGATTCTTTTTATGCCTTTTCTCTTTAGTCTTTCCTTTTCCAACTTTCTGCGATACCAAGTCCTCTTCGCATTCAGTGCACCTAATAGAACCACCACAGACTTCACTCTTCGAGAGCTCGATCTGACAGACATCACACTGCTTCGTCTGGACACTTAAACCGCCAAGAAGGTCGGCCATCTCGTCAAGCTCATTGTCGGCTACTTTCGACTTGCGAGGGCTTTGACTGCCCGCGCTTTGGCCAGTAGTGAGAGCATCTCGATCCTTGGCCATGTTACCTCCAACAAGCTGGGGGTGATTGCATGCTTGACGTAACCGTAGCAGTAGCACTAAAGCACTGGCGTAGTTCATCTTCTCACCACCCATCATCTGCTCGAGACTCCGATCAGTACGTTGTTCTAGGCGATCATAGAAGGTTCGCTCTTCAGGACTGAAGTGCGCCTCTATACTCTCGATCCTTCGTGCGGTGATCTTGAAGCCGTTATTTTGACCGTCCTTGCTCGGCTTTCCTCCTGGATTAAGAGCACCCTCTTCCTTCAAGATGTCTTTTGTGCGGCGCTTCATGAAAGCCTTGAGGAAGAATTGGAGCCGCTTGATGGCGATACCGCCGCGTCCTTGGCTCATTGGTCTTGTGATTTGATCTTTCCATGTTGGGAGATCATTGTATGGTTTGATCCTCAAGAACTTTATGAGGCTCTGAAGCTCATCTAGATTGTTCTGCATTGGGGTACCCGTCAAGCACCATCTATATTCAGATCTCAGAGCACAACAGGCCTGGGTTGCTTTAGCGTTCCGGTTCTTGATAGTATGTGCTTCGTCTAGAATGACACGATACCAGTGGATCCCAAAGCAGCCAGCTTGAGGACCATTTTCTCGTTCGGGAGAACTGCCCTGTTCGGAAACAAGGATCTGATACGTCGTGATGACAACATCAAACTTCTTCAGGTCTTCAAAACGCTTGGTTCGCTGCGGACCATGGTGGACGCAAACACGTAGCTTGTGACTGTCCAAGACTCGATTCTTGATCTCTGCCTCCCATTGCTTGATCAAGGCTAATGGCGCCACTACCAGAGTGTTCTTGCCCACGAGCGGAGTCAGTGCTCGCTTGTCGATCACTGAAGTGGTATTTGATGAGCTTGGACGAGGGTTGGTGAGGATCAGCGCAATAGACTGGATAGTCTTCCCAAGTCCCATGTCGTCTGCCAAAATCCCGCCCTTTGGTAGAACTCCATTCTTCTTCTTCGTGCCAATCTCCTTGTCCTTCATCCATTCCACACCATCAACTTGATGTGGCAGTAGCTTGACCTTCAGTCCCTCGACGGTGCCATCATCTTCTTCGTCTTCTTCCCTCTCTTCGTCCTTGTCCTCAATATCCTCTTTATTCTCCTCACTCTTGACCCCCAGTCCCTGCAGCTTGTCCGTCAATCCCGCAACAGCGGCTTCGACTTTTTGCTTCCGCCCTCGTGTCCTTGGCTTATCTTCCTCATCTTCGAAGGCACCCTCCAGAAGAGCTTTGATATTTTCTGTAGCCTTTCCAGCATCTATATAGAGGTAGGGATCGGCCGCTCCGAAGCGATCGTCGAGGAGAGCAGGATCTTGATATGCTGTTTGGTTTGAGGGTGGTGGTTTGGTAAAATCAATGACGGGATGTTGGTAGTTGTAGGCATTGACATGTTGGAAATCGCTTGTAGGAGGATTGAGAGACGAGTACGCTTGTGGAGGACGAGGGTAGGCATTCAACGAGGGAGCATCTGTAGGACGGGGAATCTCCACCACATCAGCGTCCGATTGAGATGGTCGAGGCTGGATGGGCTGTTGGTGCGGCCGTAATGGGTCCACGAACTTGTGTGCGAGATCCTTCATTTGCTGCAAATGGGATGTGCCAGGCGGGGCTGCTGTCCTATGGTGTTCAGGCCTTGATTGATGGGGCCTTGGCATATTGAAAACATTGTTGGGCTGAAGCCGGTTCTGCAGAGGGCTAGGTTTGCCAAATTCCGGCTGCTGGACGTTATGGAAGGCAGGCTGGGAAGGCTTCTGAGGGGTCGCCTTTGGTGGCTCTCGCTCCACAACCATCTTATGGGCTTGAGGTGACTCGAAAGCGAAGGTGTTGCTAGTTATAGACCTAGACTCTCCAAAGTGGAAGGGTTGCGCACTTGTCCTCTGAGCAAGTGCTGGGGTCGTTGATGGACTGATAATGGAGAACAGTGAGCTAGAGTCTCCCAAGTTGGATAGATCGGTACTACTGTTGCCAGTGAATTGGAAGTCGAGGGGGTGTTGACTGGTGTGTAGGTTTAGTTGCACCGGAAGTTGAGGGTCACTGGCTTCCTGTTGAGGGCCTTGTGTCTCTTCCTCGTCGCTATCCGTGGGTGAAGGCACACGAAAGGTGTTGCTATACACAGGAGATTTCGCACTTCGGGGCTCGAACGCAAAGGCCGGGGCTTGCGTTGATCCTAACGTGTTCGTCGTAAGACACTCTCGCTGTGCAGGCAGACGCCTTTGACTTCGGTGCTGCTCCCCAGATTCCATAGTCAATACAGCGTGATTTGCTCGAAGACTGAAGGCAACATACCGAGAATCTACTTCCAAGACTTGGCTCTGTGCGCAGGACTAGCGACCGTTATTGCATACCCACTTTTGATGGTACACAAAGTAAATATGACACCTTCGTCAGGCCAACAAGCCTTGTACAAGCGGCTAATCTTTATTCCCACCGCAGTAGCGCGAAGTCACGTGTTTTGAAAGCTATCAAGAATATAGAACTACTCCGGCTCCGCGAGGCCAATCCTGAATTCCTATCTGCATGACTTCAACAGTCGCAGCTTGATACTTCAACACATCAACGACGATTTGTTCTGACAACTTGAAGTAAATCTCCAGCATCATGGCTCGTCGAAATCAATGGGCACAAGTGCTCGCTAGACTAGTCGCAGGTTAATTTCTCCGACTTACCGATCTTTGCCTGACCAATCACCATCAGATGTAACCAGGGCCCACCTTTGGCCGCTTCAAGGCGAGTGGAGATACATTGTGTGAAGACATGTAAATTATATAGTGTGAGTCTAAAAAGTCATTAAACAGAGCTAAGTGAGAGAGTCCTGTCTGATATTGTTGGCAGAGTACTCTAAGAGGTAGCGTCGTAGCCTTTAGTAACCATGTTATCAAGTCCTATGTGTAATTTCACACCCTTTCTAAGGCTTTACGCGCGTGTGTATACGTATCTCATGTCATGACTTCTCGTAATAAACCCCTTACTAATCGTGGGTAACAATTCTAGACCGGGGTCGTACCACGTAAAGGGGGCCACCCCAAAAAGTACATATCTAATGGTCTCTTCGGTCCGAAAGGCATTGATGTGCAAAATATTCAGGCAGGTGAGGCTAGCCCAGACGAATGGTAATGAACAGCAAGAGCCATTGCATTTGGTTGATGACAGTGGCGAGGAATCGTCCCAGCACCGGGCAAAAATCTGGGACGCAGAGACATGGAACGGGTTTACACCGAGGACGACAAGGAGAAAGAGAACAGTCTTGCAGAGGAGAGTGATGATCGCTGCGATTTCTTTCTTACGGAAAATGAAAACGGCGAGGACGAGGAAGAACCCAAGCATATCAAGACCGAGAACGAGGCTTGAAAATAGCCACAGACGCCGCAGAAATCGGATCATATGACCGGAGCAATGTACATGATCGAGTTGCTGATCTCTGCTTGCTGAAGATCGCAAGATGCTCCGTCCAATTCTAGATGCCGTGCTTCAGCCCCATTCACTCCTAAACCGCTGTCCAAAACCCCAGTCCCCGATGTTGCATGCTGATACAAGGACCGTACCCACCTATAAACTTGTGACCCAGAACAAATCGAATACTAGACTTCCATTTGCCCTGCAGGTTCTTCTTCGTCCCCAGAGTCGAATTCACCTACGGAGCTCATCTCGCTCTCTTCATCTTCGTCCTCGCCAGCCTCGTCCGCGGCGTCTTTTGTAGCGTATCTCGATACATAGTCTAACAGCGCTCAGTCAGCTTGCCAACTTCAATTATCCTGTATCCGAAAATTTTACCCTTGACTTTGGTCTCATACGTCTTCGAGTCTCGCATTAGTAAAGCAGCTGCTTCCCCGTTGAGAGGATCCGTAGGATTTGGGTAGCGTAGTAGCTGAGGTAGAAATACCTCGAAGATATTTATCATGTCGAACATCGGCGACCAAGTTTGATTGATGACATCGAGGCAAACGGATCCAGATCTTAGCGAGTCAGCCTTATCTCTCTCTTAGAGACCACGAAAGCCATACATCTCATCTATGTTTGGATGATATATTCGGTTGACGAAGCCGATGCTTGGGCTCTTATACGGGTACTGATCAGGCAGCTCAACGTGTATTTTCCAGAGACCGCCCTCGAAGGGTGCTAATAGTCCAATGGTGAGATAGCATCGTTGCAGTTTTTTTCCTGCTCACGTACTCTCTTTAGGGCCCTTGAATCGGACGTAGAACTCCTGCATATTGTCGTTGACCAATGTCACCTCATAGTCGCTCATCAACCTGCAAGTTGTGGTTAGTCTTCGAGAATTCGGCTGCATCCATACGGTAATGGTTCAATCTCCTCGAGAAGAAAGCCGCATGTAAAGGTAAAAGGGTTCGTACATCCTGAGAAGCATGTCAGCAAAATACGTCTTCCCTGCGAAGTATTATGGACTCACTTCATGACCTAGTTTCAAGGCAAGCAATCCTATTAGTACACCGTCCTCTCTTTCATATGTTGCCATCTCTTGCTGTCCAACTTACATCCGTCTCGATTCTTCTCTTTGGGCTACTCATCCTGCTGCCTGCTCCTCCGAATGTAGTGAGCAGTCAAGGCCCCTCTGAAGGTCCCAAAAAACAATTTGCAACTACTGAACCGCTCGATATCTTCTTGCTCGAGTATGAAGTCCCCTGCAGGGGATCCGAGTCCTTTGGCTAAGTTGAATAGCACTGACGTGGTCTGCACTGGTTTTGGCTTTGTTGACTTCACCAGACTTGGTCTCGAAGATTTAGATTGCTTTGCTGAAGCTTTCAAAATGCTCAACAGTAATAGCTGGGAGATGCGGTAGCTGGTTGACTACCACTGCAGGCAGCTCTCTTCCGGATGGCCAAATCGTCGTACAAGGGCAAAGGTACACACTCGGGTGGGGGGTGGTCATGAGACTAGCTGGGTAGAGTGCCCTTATCGGCGACATCTTAACTCCGGCCGCTCTTCCCTGCGCCCAATTTCTACGACTACCCATCTACCATGTTACGGAGGCATTCACCTTCGCCATCTCTTGTATCACATGCAACGATGTTTCGTAAGCAGAAGCCTCGGCGTGTTTTGCGGAGAAGCGGAGCTTGTTTCATCAGGCCCTAAAGCCAAATCCGGGTTTTCACAAGTTCGTCCTCAACATGACCACGAATCCGCAGCATACACCATCACGACCTCACCCATTAATAAAGCGCCCACCCAACGCCGGAACAATGGATCTGTCATCATCAGCTGAAGTCACCGAATCACCGAACCTATCCATACTATCCAAGAAACTCGCGAAAGAACCAGGTTGAAGCAATGGCTCATCGTCTCGTAAGACCCAGTATTCTACATAAGACCGTTCAGGCTTCTTTTGCGCCCATACCAGTCGCTGTCACTCGCCCGGTCGCAATCTCGCAATGTCAGACTAGGCAATCGTCACACTCGCCTTTGGGCACGCCATCAGCAAATCCGAGGAAGAAGACTACCATCAGTACTCTACAATCTCTCTATAAGAAGCTGGAACCCATTGCCATGATAACGGCCCATGACTTCCCCAGCGCACACGTTGCCGACGCCGCCGGCATGGACATGATCCTCGTGGGAGACAGTCTGGCTATGGTAGCCTTGGGCATGGAGGACACGAGTGAAGTGGTGCTCGAGGAGATGATTCTCCATTGTAGAAGTGTGGCACGTGCCACCAAAGGTGCTTTCACAGTACGTCACTCGGGCCCCCCCACCTACACCAATGAACATGCAAGCTAAGAAGATACATCAGGTCGGTGATCTGCCCATGGGCTCTTACGAGATAGCCCCGGAGCAAGCCTTAGAGTCTGCCATCCGAGTAGTAAAGGAGGGCCGAGTTCAAGGCATCAAGCTCGAAGGTGGCATGGACATGGCGCCTACAATCGACCGTATTACTCGAGCAGGTATTCCGGTGCTTGGACATGTTGGCCTCACACCTCAACGGCAGAACGCTCTTGGCGGCTTCAAGGTCCAGGGAAAAACAACCCTCGGCGCCCTCAAAGTCTTAGAAGATGCTATGGCTGTCCAAGAAGCTGGATGCTTCGCTGTCGTGCTCGAAGCCGTACCTGCCGAAGTCGCCAGCCTGATCACGAAGAAGCTGAAGATCCCAACTATCGGCATTGGCGCTGGCAACGGCTGCTCCGGGCAGGTCCTGGTGCAGGTCGACATGTCTGGCAACTTCCCTCCTGGACGCTTCCTTCCTAAATTCGTCAAGAAGTATGGCAATGTTTGGGATGAGAGTATGAAGGCTATTGAACAGTATAAGAGTATGTTGGTTGCATGCCCAGTGTTCTAGTCCTATTCTCTACTAACATCTCTCTAGCCGAAGTTAAAAGCCGGGCGTATCCAGCCCCGGAGCATACCTACCTAATGCCAGCAGAGGCGATGGCAGAGCTCGACAAATTGATAAACACCGAGGCTGCTTGATGCTGTCTTTACTGTTTACCTCACCAGTTCCTGTTGTACCTACGGCGGTCATTTCCATTGTTATGCTGCGATTTAGCGTTTCCATAGATCCTTTGAGCGTCTCAGACATCTATCACCATGCATCTTGGGTTCTGTGCCATCTGATTGGGCTTTTGGCGTAGCTAGATAGATGAGCATAGAGCATTCTCGTCGGTAGCATAGAATAAGAACTTACCACCTGTCCCCTTCCTTACTGCTATCGCTTATCCAAGAGAACAAGCAGCGCCCTCCGGTCGCTAATCATCTGAAGTATGTCTTATAGTAGCTCTACACCCCCACTATCTTGTATCGCTCAGCCAAAGGCCGGCGTTGTCGAGTAAGCTACGATGAGCTGATCGTCCGTCTTGAAGCACTATACAAGTAGCCCCGAATCAGCCCAATCCATCGACTCATCCTCACATCCCCCTTCCCCTTCCCCTTCCTCAACATTCTCCGTGCCCCAATCCCACCTCCTTCCCCTTCCCCTTCCTCAACACTCTCCGTGCCCCATTCCCACCTTCTTTCCCCTCCTCCCACCAAGTAGTTAGAAAAACAACTCACCCTCCACAACCCCCCCACCCCCTCATCCAATCCCGGCGCAAACACACTATTCACATAACAGAAAACACCCCCTCCCCCACCATTACCACTCTGCCCCGCAAACCCCGGCGTCCCCGCCAATCTCTTCGTCAAGAAAGCAACCACAGTCTCAAACCGATTGGCACTGCTGACTTTGAAGATCCGCTGCTTGAGGTGCGGGGCGGAGCCGACGGGCTGGAAGCGGATTGTTACTGATTACCCCTCACATATCAGCATCGGCGCGCACATCTTTCGCAGTAAGGGGAGCGCACGAAGGGGAACAGAAAGGGGAGAGGGAGGAGTGTAGGTGGGGAATATACCTTTCGGAGGTATACCATCGACATCGTTGCTGGCTTTTGCGAGGGCGGTATGCGCGTCTTGGGGGAGGGAGGTGAGAATTAGAGATGCCGAGAGGGGGAGGGGAAGGTCGGCGGATTCGGGGTCGTCGGGGATGGGAGGGGAGAGGGAGGGTGAGGGGGTTGCTGGGGGAGACATGTTTGTTGGTTGGTTTACAAGGTGGGGGTTTGGGAATGAGGATGGATGATCTAAATAACGTAGGGGATGTGGACAAGGCTGAGTCCAGAATGAGATGACACGGGTCGAGGCAAGGTTGTGTTGTAAGAATGTCTGCGCTCATTCACTCGTTTTCTTTTCATTTCCTCAAAGAACATCCTCCTAAGAGAATGTGTACATGCCAATCGAAAAGCGCCTCCAAAATGCAGGTCAAGTAAGTACAATCAACAGAGGCACGCTCGCCATGATGCAGATGCTATGAACACCGCAATGCAGAATGGTATTGTAAGCACGTGAAGCAACCGTCCGTCTCGAACGCTAAGCCATTAAGCCCAAAACATACATAAGGAGTGACAGCCGCTGTACACACCCAAACATGAGCAAAAACGCCAAGCTATGCGGCATAGTAGAAGAAATCGGCAAATGAGGTCAGTATGTGAGAGCATGAGTATCATCAAAATCCATCGGAGTCGGGTTGTCTGAGCTGTCTCCCGAGGTGGACGAGTAGTTTGTCCAGGTCCTTCCAATTTTCTGCTGTAAGGGCGAATTTCCGATGCTTGCGTCCGATGATATGCTAGTTTACATGATTAGACAAGCGAAGATGAAGGAGGATGAGGAGAGCTCACATCATCGAAGTCCTCGTACTTCTCCCAGCAGTTCTCACAGTAACCAGGTTCAGGGTCCTTCTCTACGACTTTCTTCAACCCCTTCCTTTCCTGCTTTTGTTCAGCCAGCCATATGTCCTCGTCTTCCTCAGATTGCGTCGACTCTTCATCGATGTGGATCATCGGTTGTTGGGTCTGTTTCCTGGTCCATCTGTAAGGAGGGATTGTCCTCTCGGCACGACCGTTGCCGGCCGGGTCCTGGGACTTTTGTCTCGTCTGGATTTGATTGAGGCCTGGGGCGCTGTTCTTCTCAAGCACCTTTCGTTTCAAGCCATGAACCTCTTTACTTGTTCCCGCTTTTGCACCAGGCTGGGCTGCTGTGGATGAAATCATCTGAGACTGGATGGCGGAAGTAATTTTCGAGGGCTGCATGCCTGAGGCAGCAGGCTCACCACCAAACAACTTGGGGCCAGGATGAGCTGCATCTCTTGCGGCCTTCGATGGGCTTCCAGGTTTCGCTGCTGCAATTGGAGGTGGTGGGCAGAATGCTTGCACGGGCATCCTTGCTACTGCAGGAGCGGGAGCGTTTGCTCGATCTCTAGTCTCTTCTAGTGGTCGTCTTTGAGGGGCATGCTTGGCCGACTCCACCTCAGCATCCTGTCGAATAGTGGCAGCACGCGTACAAGGAGCTGATTGGGCCTCCGCTTTGGCCTTTGCACGCAACTCATCTTCACGAGCCTTTTCTCTCTGCAGTCCTCGTCGAGTTGCTGCATCCATATCTGGAACAAATGGACACTTCCCAACGGCAACGCTGTGAAACTGGGGCCACTCGCCATCCTCGCCCCGAGCAGGTCTGGGATAATCCCTAACCATAATTGGTTTCGACCTTTCATCCATGTCCCGTATGTAGATATAGTGGCCTCTGAAATGTACCAGCTCATTGAGAGCGATGCTAGCATCACGATCCGAAGGTCCATGTAGACGTTCATCTCGAAGCATACGAGAAAGATCGGCCGCTTGGTGACCTTGCCCTGCACCATTGGCTCCTTTGCTACGTCCGGTGTTACCGGGATGGAGTTGCGCCTCGCTGGGGATGTTTAACATGGTATTCATGATTCGTTGCAACTTCTCCAATTGCCATATCTTTATGCCCATCTGATCTGCCTTCAGTAATATGTCTGCATTGCCTGCGTTTCCTTTCCGTAGTTCGGCATCACGAAAGCCATTGGACGGGGCTCTCTTGCTCGCTGGGGCTTCGAACGTGAACCTAGTCCTCGATTGCAACGACTGCCCGGAAGTATCATGCTGGCGATCCAAAAGAGATGGATTGATTGTGCGAGGCTGACCTGTACCTTGTGAGGTCGTTGATACGGAAGATGGCACGGCTGAATCTGTTGCATCCCTCGAATCGTTATGGGTGGGGGTAGGCCGTGTGGTGACAATGTGCGTGACTTCTTTGGAGAAGAACTTCTCTTCTCTCTGGAAGGATGGCAGATCAGCATTAGACAGATAAGTAGCTTTACTTTTCGAACTTACTGCTCCGAACTGTCGGATCCATTTCGAGCACCGTTGACGAACATCTTCGGGGACACTCTCGAAGTAGAACACAAAGGAAGGAAATGATTTCTTGTAATATTTCTGCCATTGCCTGACCGTATCCAGAGATTCGGTCGATGGCTTATCTTGTTTCTCGACCCTTTGCGGGGATCTAACTTCTCTCGCTGCTAGGAGCTTCCGCTCAAAGGCTGTTGGCGGGACATTGGCCTGGCGTCGATTGAAAACTCGACCTTCAGCAAATTGTGATAATCGCTTTCTCGGAGGCGTTCGTACATTCCCTCGACCACTTTCCAATGCTTGCCTCTTTGCTCGAGGCTGGAAGTCATATGAGAGGTCCTCCTGTTGGTCGATCAGGTCTCTCGAACGCTTCGAAGCTGCGGCGGCTACAGCGCGGTAAGGCGAATTGGCAGCGTTGGGGACATTGCCAAGCGGCACTCTTCTGCTGGTCATGCTTCCGAGCTTATGGGGTGCCGGTGATAAGGATACTGTTGCCATGCGTAAGTATGCTGGGGTGCCTCAGCGTTTGGGGCAGTAGGAGGGGCTGTTGTGATCGCCCTCAACGCGACTGGCTTCACGTCCCTGAAAGGCGTCACAAAACTCATAAAGAATACATTACGATTAGAGAAGCTTTGTCAAAGACAATTGGAGCTTCAGGATCCCTCTAAAGAAGGTGAGGTGGTTAATGTTGATTGTTGTTGGTCCGGAGCTTAAGCATGGGCAAGAGATATCCGGGATTGTTGATTGCTTGACGATGGCAACCGCGCTAAACCTCTTGGCGGCTACTATTTACCAACCCATGAAGTAGCTGAGGCACCTTAGTAACCCTCCATTTTCGATGGGAAATTCCAATACTCCGTACTTAATCGACTACGAAAGGGTAAAGGCTGAGGTTTTTTTTCAGAGAGCACCTACTCGCTTTCTCTTGTTTGTGCAAGCTGTACAAGAGACACGAACAAGTATGGTAGCCAGAAGAAAGGCATACCCCTGACTTCGATCTACCCCCATTTGATTGAGTTCATGAACATCATAATTACTTATGCTTCACTTGCTATAAGACTCTTCTAGTAATCATTGATTCACAACACCTTGGTCTTCATCCACTCGCTTGTCCCAACCCCAAGGTTCAGGCCATTCCTAGCCCACCAAGCCCTGATCCTATCTTCCCCAGATCCTGCCAGACTGTCCTCCAGCGCTTCCTCAATGTCGCACGTTTTGTACTCAACAGTATAACCACTTCGCTTCCACCACTCGAGCACATCAACATGACCGTTCTTGGTAGGGCCCACGAGAACCTGGTTGTCATACTGCATTTTTTCACCCTTGCTCTCCTTCCACAACTGCAAGACGTGGACATGTCCGTTTGCCGAGGCAATTCTTGCTACAGGTTCCTCGTGAGCGGTTGGGATGCCGGAGTTGATCCACCATTGTAGAATGGCAGCTTGGCCATTTTGAGCTGCATACATGATAGATTTGCCGGCTTTGAGGCGAAGTGGGAGTGGTAGATTGGTCATCGTTGCGCTTCGTTTTCTGCGAGATGGATCACTCAAGTCGCTCTCCGAGCTTGGGCTCGTGGGTTCAGACTCTCCGTCTCCATCGCCATCCTGGTCACTTTGAGGGAGTGAGGCGTTGCGCCACCACTCGAGGACATCGATATTGCCTCTTGAGGACGCTTGTTCGAGCGCTGCTTCAGTGTACTTGAGTGGAAGGCCAGAGGCACGCCACCATTCGAGAATATGTATATAACCAGCTCTTGACGCAGAATCGAGTGCTTCGGCATTGTACTCTTTAGTGAGAAAAGATGGCGAGGTGTTCCACCAATCTAGGATTGCAATTCTGCCAAACACCGCAGACGCTTTCGTTGGCAACAGAGTATGTCCAAAGGTAGACCGGAAAAGATCTTTGTAGTTGGACTCAAGATAAGAGAGAAGATTCGTGCGAGCGAACTTTATGATGAGCTTTACGCAGAGCTTGGAGAGCCACTTCGGTGTCGGATGATGATTGAACCAAGCAACAACCTGTGGGTAACTTCCCATTAGTATGGTGGATTCCAGATCGCTTGTACTCCGTAGTTCAGCCTGATTACTGAACGTTTTTGCATGATATGCTGTCCACTCCACTGGTATTGGCAAATTGGTGTAGATGCCCAAAGACTTTGCGACCTCCCAATCGCCAACGTACTCCATTATCAAAGACCAGAGCTCTGAAGGTAATTTAGACTCTTCAAGGTGGGGATGAATGACTAGCTGTTGAAGACTGCCTACTGTCATGTCGTCGTGACCAAGACATATAAGATCAGCTTGATTCTGCACGCTCTGAATGAGCTCTTCCATAACAAGCCAATCTCGGCATGCGCCCGACGGGTCGTCTCTCCCGTACCACAAGATGGGATCGAGTATTTGGATCCAACCCCACTTTCTTCTGATTTTATTTATCTGCTTCTTGGTCATGGGATTCTCCCACATTAAGAAAGTCATTCCTGGCACAAGGAGAATCTTCTTGGACACGTCCCAAGATCTCAAGAGTTCGAGCAGGAGACCTGCAGTATCGCCTTGTAGCATTCTGCTCAAAGAGCCAGCTCGTAGACATGTCAGAACGAGCAAATCTGCCCACTCGACCAACTCGTCACATATCATATTAGCGACCTGCCTCTTTTCGGTACGGACATTCCACTTTTCGACTTGATTAAAAGTTAATGACCTTGTTGTGATGTTTGGTCGGCCATGTAAGCGACCCATGATCTGATGCGTAAGACCACAGCATTTTGGCATGACATCTTGAGCGACTAGAACTTTGACTTTTCTACTGGACTCGTTGCATTGAGCGGCCATGACTTAGATTGGCGGTGAACGTTGACTTGAGAATTGACTTACTGGAATGCAAGAAGGCACTCGTACCAAGGGGGGAGGAAGAGTATTCCCAAAATTTCAGACTCGATATTAACCGTGCAGGTCACCTCGCAAACTCGCCACGAAAATGAATCGTTGTCGATCTCTTCCACGCTTTACCTGTTTGGATGCACCAGCCACAAATGTGACCTATCAGCACATATAACCGTGCGGACACCTCGCGAAGCGAGGTGTCCGCACGGTTACGTATCGTCGTTACTCGCACATATCATGCTTGGCGTCAACATACAATGAAGATGTCGCATAGCCTGTTTTCATCACTAGGCCACTAGCAGGCCAGCGCAAGGGTTACTGATTTATGAAAGTAAACTTGGGCCATTCAGGACGTTTCCTGGAGGTCTTACTACCTCGGAATTGCGTGGCCGAGAATTCGTATGGTAAGAACATCACGCCAAAAACGGGCGGGCAGGAATGCTGTGGCGGCACTTTCGGCCCGCTAGTTACCCTAGCGTGCCTAGGCCTGGATGGCCTGTGGCTCGAAATCTAGTTCTAAGGTACCTACTAAGGTATATGATCTGCAAGATCATAACCCTACCGAATCAACAAACCATGATGTACACACAATAATTCAAGAACGCTGCACACAGCGCAGCTACGACTTCAACATACACTACCCTTAGCTATCTAGCCATTCTGCCACCTTTGATCCCTAGATATATGAAGCTTACGAAGCAACATCTTACCTCCTACTAGCCGGAAGTAAACAATCGCCCCTGTCAAGGCTCGATTATCCTCCATGATAGGAGCCTTCTCCGCCAACACCTCCTCTATCCACCAGAATGTGGGCAGGTACATCTGGCTCTGACTCCACTAAGAAAACTCAGGGTCCCTCGTTAAGAGAACACTTTCTGCCTTCCTCGCCACATCAACGGTCCTTCTCCGAATCGCAATCGCAAGCTCATCAGCCATGGAGTACCCAGCCACAGCGTACGCCTTGGAAACCAGACATACACGATACGCATGGACTTAGCTCCCCATCATCGGGTGCCTCAGACTCACCATTTGGCCAAATGTCTCCTTCGACTACTGATCACGTTTTCCCTATTAGATCTGTGGTTTCCGTCGACTCAACCTCCACACCCAAGCCGAGAGTCGATAAGAATAGTGCGGATTACTTCCAGGGTATGTCGCTACCGAACAGTGCTACTAGCGAACGCCAGAGTGGCCAACGCCAAATTTCTGCAGGAAGCGGTCATTCTGTCGAGTCCATCTCAGACAGTAAACCAGCCGACTCCCCTTCAAGACCGTCGCGAGAATCGGAAGCTCCAACATTGGCTGGTGCCCAAGATAATGGACGGCAAGAGTCGGTAGGACCAGCTAGGAGGGAAAATACACCCCCAAAACAGCCGGGGGAGCGCATGGGCGGATCAAGGCAAATACTGACCTTTGCAGATACCGGATCCGTCGTGTCGCAGCCAACAACGCAAGGCGCAGAAGACTCTCGTAGCACAGCGGGATCTGTGAAAAGCAACGATGAGATTGGAACTGGCCTTCTCACTGCTCGGTTCAAACATATTGTGACAGATGAGGGTCATGCGGTTATTATTGGCCGCGATGGGGATACATTACAACGATGCGAGGACGAACCTATACACATACCAGGCGCTGTGCAAGGTTTTGGCTTGCTGATTGCGGTACACGAAGTAGACGATGGCAAGCTCCGGGTCAGAGTTGTTAGCGAAAATTCGAAATTAATCATTGGCTATACCCCGAAGCAGCTATTCGCTCTTGATAATTTCTGCGATATCCTTTCCGAAGAGCAGAGTGAAAATCTCCTCGATCACATCGACTTGATTAGAGACGAAGATACGGATCCCGCCACCAACGGGCCTGATGTATTCACCATCGCCATAACATCGCCCACGCGGAAGACCCACAAATTGTGGTGTGCCATGCATACCAACGAAAACAATCGTGATCTGATTATTTGTGAATTTGAGCTGGAAGACGATCCAATAAATCCTTTGGTTCCTCCTGGCGAAGGTACTCCCGAGCCTCCAGAAGATACGCTGAACAGTGACCCAACACCCGAAGAATACGCAGAAAGTACGGTCAATACAAGCAAACCCTTGCGCGTGCTCCGAAGCGCAAGGAAGCGCAAGGGCGAAGCTGCAGCAATGGAGGTCTTCAATATCATGTCGCAAGTCCAGGAACAATTAGCGACCGCCGCAACCCTTGACGCTTTTCTCAAAATTCTAGTCGGTGTGGTCAAGGAGCTAACAGGTTTTCACCGAGTCATGATCTATCAATTTGACCAGTCATGGAATGGTAGAGTGGTGACGGAATTGGTTGATCCAAGGGCGACGAAAGATTTATATAAAGGCCTCAATTTCCCAGCATCGGATATCCCTAAACAGGCCCGTGACCTCTACAAAATCAACAAAGTCAGGCTTTTATACGACCGTGATCAAGAAACCGCCCGCCTAGTCTGTCGGACGACAGAAGACCTCGAAACGCCACTAGACCTGACGTTCGCCTATCTTCGAGCGATGTCGCCCATCCACATCAAATACCTCTCACACATGGCTGTTCGTGCTTCTATGTCCATTTCAATCAATGCTTTTAATGAACTTTGGGGTCTTATAGCCTGTCATGCTTATGGCTCCAAGGGTATGCGTGTATCGTTTCCAATCCGAAAGATGTGTAGACTTGTTGGTGATTCGGCATCGAGGAACATCGAGCGGCTGTCCTACGCTTCCAGACTGCAAGCGCGAAAGCTCATCAACACCGTTCCCACTGAAACCAATCCTTCTGGATATATCATTGCTTCTTCCGACGATTTACTGAAGCTTTTCGATGCGGACTACGGCCTCCTATCCATTCGCGACGAGACCAAGATACTTGGGAAACTCGAGCAGACACAGGAGGCGCTAGCAATGCTTGAGTACTTGAGACTTCGCAAGATCACGTCAGTCACTAATTCAACAGATATTCGGACTGATTTTCCTGATCTGCGTTATCCGCCAGGATTTTCCGTACTAGCTGGTCTGCTCCTCGTGCCTCTTTCCGTAGCTGGAAGTGATTTCATCGTATTCTTTCGTCGAGGCCAAACGAGAGAGGTCAAGTGGGCTGGCAATCCCTATAAGAAATTCGTCAAAGAGGGCACAGAAGGCTATCTTGAACCCAGGAAGAGTTTCAAGACCTGGAGTGAGACCGTCTTTGGCCAATGCAGGGAGTGGACGGAGGAGCAGATCGAAACCGCCGCTGTTCTATGTCTAGTATACGGAAAGTTCATCGAAGTATGGAGGCAAAAGGAGGCCGCATTGCAGAGCAGCCAGTTGACCAGACTTCTACTTGCCAATTCCGCCCACGAGGTCAGAACGCCACTCAACGCCATCATTAATTATCTCGAGATTGCACTCGAAGGTTCCATCGACCAGGAAACCCGAGATAATCTTTCAAAGTCACACTCAGCATCAAAGTCACTGGTCTACGTGATCAACGATCTTCTGGATTTGACAAAGACTGAGGAAGGCCACGATTTGATCAAAGACGAGATTTTTGATTTACCTGCTACTGTCAGAGAAGCAACGGACTGCTTCACAGGCGATGCTAAGCGGAAGAACATTGGGTACGAAGTCGTGGAGATGCCCGGTGTGCCCCAGCTTGTGATGGGAGACCAACGGCGCTTGCGCCAGGCGATTTCTAATGTTACGGCTAATGCAATACAACATACATCAAATGGTCACGTGAAGGTCGAAATGTGGCTTTCTAATAGCGCTGGGAATCGCGCTGAGCTCGAAATTGTCGTACAAGATACTGGAACTGGTATGAATCCAGAGAAGCTGGATGCACTGTTTAGAGAGCTCGAGGAGGTGCAGACCGAAAGCGATGAAGGGCTTCAAGAGAAGCTTGCTCCTGATCCTGTATCTACCGAGGGACACGTCAAGCACAAAAGAACGCTCGGACTTGGCCTCGCTCTAGTTGCTCGAATTGTCCGAAATATGAGTGGTCAGCTAAGGCTGAAGTCCGAAGAAGGCAAAGGGTCGCGTTTCGTGATACAATTATGCTTCGATCTACCCCAAGAAGACGATAACAGATCGACCATCGAGGATGCGTTCAAGCCGCCGTCAAATCAACCATCGACGCCACCCATGGAGACAGGTGAAGTTATGCTTGTCAACAAGAGTGCCCAAAAGCCACATCCGGAAATCCCTAAGGAGATAGTGCGCCGCAAGAGTACAGAGAGTGTGCACAGTCTGGGCAGCATGAAGAGTTTTAAGAGTGGCTCAAGTGCGAGAAGCGACGTTGATCGGCTTATTGAAGCAATACAGGAACCACTTATGGGAGGGAGTGGCTCTTCCGGAGGCGGGGATTCAAATCAGCAACGGTCTTCGAGCCGTCGAAGGCCAGGCTCATCCTCGTCTTCGAGGCGGCCACTCAGCGGGATGGTGGGAAACAACTCCGCCCGCATAACTCTTGATCGGGCTTCAGATCAGACCCTAGAACAGCGAGAAGGCCCAGGACTTACCAATGTGATCGACTCGAAAAGTCCAATTACGCCTATTCGTATGCCTGGAGAGACTAATACGGGATCTCCCACCTCAGATTACCCCCCTCGCGAGCTTCCTCCCAAGACCCCGTCGCGTGTCTTGTTCAACATCCCAGGTTTGGGTGCAATGCATGAGGAGCCACTGAACGCCGACAAGCTCAGGGTGCTGGTTGCTGAAGATGATCCTATCAATAGTAAGATCGTTCAGAAGCGACTGGAGAAAATTGGGCACAAAGTCTGCTTGACCATCAATGGTGATGAATGCTCGAGCACTTACGGGGAAAGGCCAGCATTCTTTGATGTGGTCTTGATGGACATGCAAGTAAGTACAAAATGTTTTGATGTAGAAATGACCATACTGACGATTTTCTGTGCTAGATGCCCATCGTAGACGGTCTGACCTCTACCAAGATGATACGATCATTTGAAAAGTCTTTTCCGGACAAGTTCTTATCGAAGCGTGCAGCTTTAAATGGCCGAGTACCAATATTCGCAGTATCAGCTTCTTTGGTCGAAAAGGATCGTCAGAAGTACATCAATGCAGGCTTCGACAGCTGGATCCTCAAGCCCATTGACTTCAAGCGACTAGGTGTCTTACTCAGTGGTATCGTCGAAGAGAGCACACGGAAGAGCTGTCTATACAAGCCTGGTGCATGGGAGCGAGGTGGATGGTTCGTCGAAAGGCAACCCGATATCTTCTCCTCGTTTACTGCACCTTCGGCCACGGCACCAGTCTCTACATCTACTGCGCCGAACTCTTCACCATTGCAGCCAAAAGAAAGCGCCACCGACAAGGAGCGCGAACGGCTCAATAGTCTCGACATTGATGCGGTGCACGCCAAATCTACTCCATAGAGTCCCGGTCGATCCGGCAACATCGAGCAAGCGGTTGAGTCTAGCAGTGTCAAAGAGCTGTAAAGCCAACTCTCCTGTACGAAAGTAACAGTCCGAGCCACCTTCTTAAACCACTTTTGAGCCATTCACGAATCTCGCACCTGCTCTGACCTTCATCGGCCGATGAAGCGCATACAGCGAGCGTTTATGGGAAATTTCCATGAAAATGCGAATTTAAACACCTAACATTACCTACTGCTACGCCACATCCTCACTGTTTCGTTTCTTCGTTGAGTAAATGAGGCTCCTAGTGTGAGGATGGCGTTCGCTTCTGCTGCTGGATCTGGGGTTAGCGATGAGCACTTTGATGGCGTTTTCGACTTTAAGCGCCTCGTACAGGCCTGAGCGTAGAGTCGGCGCAGGGCAAATTTTGGCTCTTGTATATATATTATCCGGAGATATATTTCTAGCGGTCTACGAGACGAGACGAAGCAGTGATCCGTCATCAGTATTCAGTAAGGTATACAGTAAAGACAGGTGGGGATAAGATCTTTCAGGATCTCCTGGGGATGAAACGATCAATGCTAGAGGCTGCGCATAAAAATGCCACGTGGAGATGAACGCACAAGTTTTGGAGTGTGTGAAATTTGAAAAGTCAAAAGCCTTGATCCGTCGGAGATCCGAGGATAAACCCGATTATCTCCACTCTCCTCCAGTCATGTTCCTAAAAAATAAGGTAGCACCAGTAGTATTTTCACCCGTGTAGCACCTCGGCCTTGGTCAAAGTCGCCTGCAAAATAGCTGAGCTGTACGACCCCTTCACGTCATCGCCAAAATAATTGTCAATGAGGAGGCCCCTAAGCGATCCCCCGAGATGGCCCCTAAGAGGCCCCGGAGAGTGATTTTAGGCGCTAGGATAGGGATTTCCCGGGGCGGCTCCAGGGTACTTTTAGGGCCCCTAAATACAAGACTAAGGAAGGACGACCGACAATGCTTTGCATCAGCCTAAGGCTTCGCATATGAAAAGCTTCCACTCGACAATTTGTTGCAGTCACGGCGTTCCGGTTGTTCCCTGCATTGACCGCCAATAAATGACCTCGTCCAAGCTTCGACAATTATATTCCGACGCAACGAAAACGTTCACTGCGGAGCTCTAAGGGGGTCCAATGCATATACAGAAGTGAAGGTTACGACACACATACTGAAGCACCAATGGGCAACTCCAATGGCAAGCCCGTCGTGTTCACCGACGAAGGTGAGCCTACCACCTCCTGCAAAGCCCTTGCCATGTGTCACTGTTCCGAGTACTGTCTAGGAAGGGCAATATGTCCGGGATCTTGATCGAATTGGCTAATCGGGTGCCTTAAACAGTCAACCTCAATCATTTCCGATTACTGAGAGTTGTGGGGAAGGGCGCGTTTGGCAAAGTAAGGATTGTGGAGCGGAAAGATACGGGATTGACGTTTGCTTTGAAATATATACGCAAAGATGAAGGTTCGCATGCTCAATCGACAAAGGAGGCATTGGATACCATATGGAGGCTGACGTGATATGCAGTCGTACGATCAGAAAGCGTGCGGAATATCATACGAGAGCGGCGAATGCTCGAGCACCTCAGCCACCCCTTCCTTTGCAATTTACGTTACAGCTTCCAAGATATCGAATACTTGTACGCCTCTCCCTTTCCCACCACATACCCTACATTGCTTGAAACATGGCTGACATACGATCGTGGGCAGGTACATCGTTGTTGATTTAATGAATGGCGGCGATTTACGATTTCACATATCACGAAAGACCTTTACAGAGGATGCGGTCCGCTTCTGGATGGCAGAGCTCGGCTGCGCATTGAAATATTGCCACTCGCAGGGCATTGTGCACAGGGATCTGAAGCCTGATAATGTGCTCTTAGACTCGGATGGGCATGTGCATTTGGCCGACTTTGTACGTCTCATCATGTCCTAGGGGTGCTGTGGCTATACTGACGACGGACAGAATGTTGCTTCGGAATACAAGCCGGATAAACCATTGCATAGCAAGTCAGGCACCCTTGCTTATCTTGCACCCGAGGTCTATGCCGGGACAGGGTACCTGACTGAGGTGGATTGGTGGTCTCTAGGGGTCACGTTCTACGAATGTATCTATAACAAGGTGGGCACCTCCATCCCATTCCTAGAGGTCATGCGCTCACAGATCATAGCGACCTTTCGCCTCGCATGGCCACGAAAAGCTCGAGAAAGAAATCCTCAAAGCCTCGCCCAACTACCCCGTCACCCAACCCCCTGTCTCAATGGTTTGCCTACATGCAATAACATCCCTACTAGAAAAGGACAGGCGGAAACGAATAGGAGCGACAGGTTTCGACACATACACAGGCCATGCCTTCTTCCGGAGAATAGACTTCGAGGCCTTAGAGAAGAAACAGATACCCCCAGTCTTCATACCATCCAGTGAGAAGACGAACTTTGACGCCACATACGATCTGGAAGAGCTGCTGCTAGAGGAAGCACCCCTTGAGGCGAGGGCGAGGCGGCAGAAACCAAGAATGCAGCTGAAGGATGATGCGACGGATAAGGAGATTCGGACCGACGAGCTGCATCGGATGATAGAAACGCTGTTTGAACCGTTCGACTACACGACCGTGAGGTACGTTGCCCTTTCCGCCCAAGTAGTACCGCTTGACTCATACTAACATGCTTCCGAATACGCAGCAACTACAAAGGCTTCGTCGACTCCCCCTCCGGCGTCGACTCCGCCCTCGACATGCTCGACCGCGCCGCCCCCATAAATTCATCAAAAGGCAGCACCGAAGACCCAGATCTCGGCCGTGGAGACACCAAATCCATCAACGCTTTATCCGGCGACTCACCCAATGGCTCTCCTCCCATGACTGTGTCCGGGCCCAGTTACAAAAACTCAGCAATGGTCTCGAACCAATCCGAATATTACCCCGCAAACGAACACGCTCCTCCGCCCCTCCCCCATACGCCTTCGTTAAATACAATGCCGCAGCAGCAACAGCCGCCTACGTCGCACCCAGCTTCACGGATGCCTTCAAGAGGAGGGACTCGGACTGCAAGTAAAGGTGGAGGTGTACAAGTGGTATTGAATGAGCAGGGCAGTTGGTCAGATCTGCAACGTAGGAATTCAAATGGTAGTGGTGGAGGAAGAGAAGGTGTGCGGAGTGGAGCTAGTAATGGATCTGGCCAAACGAAACCGAATGGTATGTTGGGATTCCTCAGCAGGAAGAAAGGCAGGCAAAGGAGTCCGAAGCCGATGGAGGCGGGGGTGTTGGGGAAGGAGGGGGCGAGGGTTGTTGTTGGGGGTAGGTGAAGAATACAAGTATAATGGTGGGACGATAGGACAAGAGCAAGTATACGTGTGAGGCAAAAACATTTGGAGAGGGTTGTACGCTAGGGCGGCTGTTTTCTTTGCCCTTCTTCGCTCTTGAGCATGCGGTTCTGACTCTCTGGCGTATTGGAGTGGGTTCGAGCATGAGGTTTTGGTTACGAACGATATCCAGCTGCTCTCCGCATACTTACTTATACTTTTAACTTAATCGACAGCAATACCGATCTCATTTCAAGGCAGGTGGGGCGCACCATCGTTAGCTGTGAAGAAAACTCTGAATTGTCACGAGAAAATCAGCCATGATGTTCTCTTGGGCGGGGTTTTGCGTTCGCTCTGCCATGTTGGATCAAGTATCTGCAGTAGCTCTAGTCTATATCTGTCGTGGGCCTCGTTTCGATTGCTGGGGACTGGCGATTATGCAAATGACAAAACACTAGGTTGACAGTCGACGACTGGAGCGTGGTCCACGCTGGGCTTATCGTGATGATTGCGTATGAAGCGTCACTTGGGTGTCGGCTGTGGAATTGTCAGAATTTTTGTGTTTCCTGCGGGAAATCTGTGTCGAGCTTTCAATTCGCCTCTAATGGCCTCTGATTCGTAATCGATATAAGCGCTGAGCAGTCAGTACTGTTGTATATCTGACAAGCGCGTATCGAATTTTCTGTCCAGGCTGCGAAAGGACATGGGCAGATCCTATGAGAAGCTACTCGGAGTAGGCAGACGGTACCGCCAAGCTCTCATTCTCACACTTCGGATACACTCTTGGGGGTGTTGGACTCGCCCCGATCGATACATTGTACATCACGCTGTCTGGGTTATACTTTTATGGGGCTCGTGAAAGATGGAAGACTTTTCGTTCATCTCCTCTGGGCAACTATCTGAACAACTCCTCACTGACGCAACTTCATCTATTCTGCCAGCAAGCCATTCAACATTACGACTATAACCATCGCTGCGACATCAATCTACAACGGAAGTACTACAAACGTGCATCTCTGATTGAATTGTTTGAAGCGACTGGCCTACTAAATGGGCGGTCTTGATCCATCTCTCAAAGTAATCTTTATTACACTTCCCTCTGGTCTGAATTCTCCAAAGTATTTCTTGCCCGTCACTCGGCATTTACTTCCACCGCGCGATTCACCTTCATAATGGGTGAAGAACATACTGGCCCCTAAGAAGAGACAACAAATCTCATTCCATCATTTGACAAGGCGCCCCTTCCTGGTTACATACTAGCCACCAGAGAGAGCGCACAAATGGTGATGTGCATATAGCGAGCGTCGTCAGATCAGTGGACAATGAATGATGGACAGGAATTGCCACCAACTCAAAGCTCTTGATCGCCTTTGCCCATTCGGATATGTGAACACAATTCATTTAGTGGGGCATCTCTGTTGCTGGAGATTCCAGTGCAGGCAGCTCGTAGCTTTGGCCGGGGCCTTCAAGTTCATAACAATGACAGCGGTGACCGTCAACCCTCATGTCCAGGAAGCCTTGTACCATCGACCTCATTTCCTAGATGCTCTTGGCCATCGATCTCTTGTGGATTGCCATCGTCTTTTTCTTGGTAACTCAAGTCTGCGCCATCAAGCTCGGGCTTTTCCGAGCCTGCTATGCCGAACAGCGCTTTATCTTTAAGCTTGAGAATGAGCACAATGAGTATCCCCAAGCCTACGATACTAGCAACAAGGATACCAGCGATCTGGCCGTGGGAAAGATGTTGTGTGGGAACTGTATCCAAAGGCGATATGATTGCCACGATATGCTCTTGGGCGCCAGCATCCCAGCTGCACTGAGACACCGAGAAGTTGCGTCTTCCGTAATCAGCTATCAGATACCTGTGGTTGGTCAGTGCGGAGCTCCAGTGTCTCAACATGGCTATGTTTGGCTCACGCTTCTTGCAAAAATGTCCGCTTTGAGGTAAACTGGCTCTCATTCGTTGCTCTCATGAGAGGAAAGTATCGAGATGAGTTTGTGAGAAGCGGATAACTGGCCATCAGGTCAAAGGCGGCATAGGGCAGCAAGATGTCGACAGCATTTGGTGAGAGACCTAGCGAGAAAGTCACAGTAGCGTTCTGCGATTCTAATGTGTTGTGCAAGGTACAGCTTGGATAGTGTCATTACATAGTATATCAGTCCCAACCCCTACGTATGATGTCTTTTTACCGCTTCTCACTATCGGCTCTCAGACTTACACCGCAACTTCGAACGGTGCATATGTAATCGGTGGCCAGATATTGACACCAGGCGCCCCTTCGATTACTGTTTCAAGCACACCGATTATCTGGCTCCTGGGGCTTCCGATGTTATCATCGGTGGCATTACTGAGATCTTGTATCCAACAAATGGATCCTCCCTACCACCACTTACAATCGACTCTAAAACTTACACGGCGGATTTCAACGGCGCCTACGTGGTTGATGGCCAGACTCTCGTACCAGGTACGCCTGCCATCACTATCTCGGGGACTCCTGTCAGCCTGGCTCTAGGGGCTTCCAATGTTGTGGTCAGTGGCAGCACCAAATTCTTACACCCTACATACGGTGGGTCGCTGCCACCAATCACCGTCGGCTCCCAGATTTACGATGCAAACGCAGACGGCGCATATGTCATGGCAGCCAAAGCAGGCACGCCCGTAATAGTCATAGCTGCTACTGCCGGTGCTGGCCTGGCTTCATCTGCTGTCTACACTATGGATAGTCAAATTTACACCCAACAATATCCTCTATTGATGGCTCTATGATCTCGGTTGGTGAACCTGGTATTACGATATTTGGGACACCGATGAGTTTTTGAGGCTTCTGGGGTGCTGGGTATTGGAAATCGAACAACACTCCTGGAACTCTACCGCAAACGATACGGCGAGCCCTTCGCTTCTTGCTTTTACTGAAGATGCGAGACATAGTGGTATGTGTTGGTCGCTTGTGGGTGTAGTATTGAGCGCCGTGACTGTTGCAACAAAATCTGCACTAGAAAGGATATTGGATTAATCTAATAGGAGAAGTTTGAAGTGATGTGAATTCAGTGTGGAAGTGAGAAAGTGCTATTGAGGATTTCGAAACACTGTGCTGTAGGATACTACGCGTGAATCTCTGGGCAACGGAAGACAGCGAGATGCCTTTTTAGTGTAATGCAGATACTACTTTAGTGCTCAATCTTTATTTTAAGATTGACTCCAAATTGACTGTGAGGCTGTGCTGTAGCAATGGCGCCACTGCGCGTGGCAGCCACACCACTCTTGTGGCTTAGCGGGCCATGGGGTCGCTGTCGCCCCACCAACAGGCCCCTGTCAATATTTGGCAGGTCCATGTCAAGCTTGCCAAGACCTCCAATTGCACACATTCTTCTAAAACGTTCACCTTGGTTCTCTAACCGCCACATTCCTCACAAGGGTCCTCCGATGGCCGACCCTCTCCGTCCACCCCGCCCCTCCCATGAAAAAACCCGCACGAGACACACTGCCGAGCGAGAAGAGCGCAAAGAGCGGGGGACACCTGAGAAATCGCGCACGAGATATGCCTCTGAAAGGGAGGAGCGGAAGGTGTATGGGACACCCGAAAAATCGAAATCGCGCACGCCGAGGCGAAGAGACGGTAGCCCAGAGCGCTCACCGAAGCGGGATCCGAAGCGCACGGCGCACAGGCGACGGAAAAGTCCGCAGCGAAGAGAGCAAGAGAGGGAATATGAGGAGGTAGTTGTCGAGTATGAGGATGATGATGGAGAAGGGAGTGAGGAGGAGAGTCGAGAGCCATCTCCGCCCCCACCTACGGAGCGAAGAAATAGGAAGGAGGATAGGCGGAGGCGGAGTCCTCAGCGCGAGAAGAAGAAGAGTCCTGAGAGGAAGAGTAGGACGGTGGTAGAAGAAAAGCATAGGAGTTATGATTCGGAATCTACGACTGATAGCTTTGCCAAGAGTTTGCATCCGCTTTCTCTGGACTCGTTGGCGAAATTGGATGCGATTAATGAGAAGACTGGTGGGCATGCCGCTGTAAGAGAGAGGGAGAAGAGGGAAAAGGTGTATAGTGAGAAGGAGAGGAGAAGGACTAAAGAGAAAGTCGTTACTGGGCGAGTCGAGAAAGAGAAGGTGAAGCATCGACGGAGGAGTGGAGGGAGCATTAGGTATGAACGGAGGAAAGTGAGCGGACCGTTGCTTGAAGAGGGAAGGGGGCCGAAGGGAAGGAGGGGTGGGTATACAAGTGCAGATGAAAGAGAGGGCAAGCCGTGGTGGAAGAAGAAGAAATGGATTGCGTTGGCTCTGTTGGCGCTGGTGGTTGTGATTGTCGTTGTGGCTGTCATTTTGTCGAAGAAGAAATCTTCTGGCGGCGGTAGTAGTGGTGGGAGCGCAAGGGGCGGAGGCGATCGCAGTAACGCCAACCTCAATGGAGTGAGTGAGAGCGACATCCCCACTGCAGCGAAAAATACAATCCTGGATCCATTCACGTGGTACGATACGGCAGACTTCAATGTCACTTACACGAATGACACCGTTGGTGGATTAACTGTAATGGGCCTCAACTCGACCTGGAACGACACCGTACAGGCGAATAAATTCGCCCCAGCCCTGGACAAACCCTTTGCATACGGCCAAATGCCCATCCGAGGCGTCAATCTTGGCGGCTGGTTGAGCATCGAGCCATTCATCACCCCGAGCCTGTTTAACAAGTACAAATCCGACCAGGGCATTGTCGACGAGTGGACTCTGTGCAAGCAGCTCGGTCCTAGCACTGCGGCGAAGACAATAGAGAAACATTATTCGCAATTCATCACTGAGTCGGACTTTCAGCAGATTCAAGCTGCAGGCTTCGATCATGTCAGGATCCCGTATAGCTATTGGGCGGTTACGACGTATCCGGGTGATACGTATGTGCCGAAGATCAGTTGGCGGTATTTGCTGAGGGGGATCGAGTATGCGAGGAAGTATGGATTGAGGGTGAATTTGGATTTGCATGCGCTGCCTGGGAGTCAGAATGGGTGGAATCATAGTGGACGGCAAGGGGCGATTGGCTGGTTGAACGGCACTGATGGAAGTCTGAATGCGCAACGCTCGCTCGACTTGCATACGCAGCTCTCGACCTTTTTCGCGCAGCCTCGGTATAAGAACATCATCATGATCTACGGCCTTGTTAACGAGCCGAAGATGACTGAGCTATCACAATCGGCGGTGGTGGATTGGACGCAGAGTGCTGCGGAGATTGTGCGCAAGAGCGGCATCAAGGCGACCATCGCGTTCGGAGACGGCTTTCTCGGCTTGACGAAGTGGCAAGGGCAATTGCAGGGCGTGAATGGGTTGGTGCTGGATGCGCATGAGTACACAATTTTCGATGCCAACCTGATTGTGATGAATCATACCGCGAAGGCTGAGTATGCGTGTACCGGGTGGACGGGGCAGATGAAGCAGAGTCTGGATAAGACTACTGGGTAGGTCTTCTTCCTCCCACATGTCCGGATGTTCGCAAAAAGCGAGCTCGAAGTGTACTTTGACTTACACATCATGCAGATTCGGCCCCACACTCTGCGGCGAATGGTCCCAAGCTGACACAGACTGCACCACGTATCTCAACGACGTCAGCGCCGGCACTCGCTGGGAAGGTACGCTTCGCAGTACCGACCGCTCGCCATCAGTCCTCACTCCCAGCTGCCCATCAAAGTCATCGGCATGTTCCTGCGACTCGGCCAATGCTGACCCCAGCAGTTACTCGGATGCGTATAAGTCATGGCTGATGACGAATGCGGAAGCGCAGATGAGTTCCTTCGAGACGGCTTGGGGATGGTTTTATTGGACGTGGACCACGGAGAGTGCGACGCAGTGGGATTGGAAGAAGGGGATGGCGGCGGGAATTCTGCCGAAGCAGGTCTGGATTCGGGATTTCAATTGCACGAGTAGTTTGCCGAGTTTCGACGGACTGAGTGAGAACTATTAAGGAGAGAAGCATTGAGAGGGGAAAGCTTGTACGATTTCTTTGATGTGGCTAGGTTTTCAGTGCATGTATTCGCATAGCGAGGAGTTTCGCCAGTTATAGGGATGTGCAGGGGCCCTTTTGAGCGTGCATCAGACACACACTTCTGCATATATGAATTGGAGTGTACAATGAAAGATTTTCGGACCCGGCTGTTGCATGTACCAATTTTTCGTGTTCTTGTGTAGGGCGTTGCTTGTTTGGAGGCCCATATGGAGGCTTGAACGTCAACGCTAAGTCCAAGATGAGCACGAAGAAGACTTCTAAGAGTGTGCTATTTCAATAACGCTAACCATTCTAGGATCTCAGATAATTAACAGTCAAATCTTACGGGTGATGAAGGTAGGCGGGTCTTCGTTTCCTTGGCACTCATAGAAGAGGGCTAACCTTTCTAGGATTTTAGATAGCGAAGGCCTTGCGGGTCTATCGACCCAAACAAGGGCAGGCATACGAAGAAAGCTTAGCGTGGCTATTGTTGCTCTGACTCTTCGGATGAAAGTAGACGTGCGAGAAAATGCTTTGCTACTTCTTGTTGTGGGTGAGCCGAGAAGTTGAGCTGTTTCGAATTGCGTTTGCAGTCGGGGTGCTTATCCCAGCTCAGAATTATAGATTGCTGGCCAGGGTCCGGAGTTTCAGCTGAAAGCTGCTGCTCCAAATGGAAGATGGCTTCATGAACATAATTAGATTCTTGGTAGGATGTACAGTCAACGTATGAGCTGGTTCTCCCATGTCAAGGTTTCTGCCACCCCTGAGCCAGGCTTTTGCCGTTCCCTTCTCCAAAATTGTGTCCTGCAGCATATGAGATGGTAGAACAAGCTGGCTAGGCGCACCAAACAATGTTTTGATGTGGCATGTTTGCAGAATTGAAATACTTCAAGCAGAATACATAAGTCTTATAACAAGTAACGTTGAGATTAGTGACCGTAAAGTCTCAATAATCACAGCCGCTGCTATTCAATGGCAATATTGACCTACTTTTCGATACCCACCTTTCGCTGGAATGAAACAACATCGTTTCCGTTTACGCGTGACTTTTGCTCAATGGCTTTTCTTAAGTGTCTAGAGTAGCTTTTTGAGTTTCTACAATCATTGTCAGTATCTGCCAGATCATAGGATACAGAAGTAATTACCTAAGTTACATAGTCCTAAAAGAAAGACGGACAAAGTCGCTACACTAGCGCTGTCTATATTCGCTTAGCGCCCCCTCGGCCCGTTACAAAGTGACGTACTCCGGGGAGGTACTTTCTCCAATCCATCTTTCCATTTCAACCTTTCCCTCGCACCAGAACTTCACATATTTCAAAGAGAGTCAATTGAGTAACCCGTCACTCACTGTATCGCCTCACCGCCTCGGACGAGCTTCTTGGACTGCTCCTTCGGGTCCAAAGTTAAGCGTCCGTCCTATCCTCGAAAGCTCTCGACATGATTTGCTCTACTTCAAAAACACTACTCTCCGCTACCAGAAAATGCTACAGCGGCCAAGCTCCATTGTATTATCCAACGCTTGCCACTAAGAGGCAATCGCTCCTCCAATGTCAAGTCCATAGCCCAAACACCATTCGCCAATTCTCTCGATCCGCACGTCTTGCGTACCCAAGGAAGGATTCACAAGATAAGGATAGCATCAATACCGAGGCTACCGAATATAGCAAGAGCGCAACGGATGATGAGGGTGCGAGGCAGGAGGACGCAGCATTCAATCCAAATATTACAGACCCGCAAGAACAGAAAGACAAAGCTGGCGAAGGCACAGGAGAGGGCACAGTGAGTAATTCTATGTCTGAAGATAAGGTTTCTTACTTCATTCCTATGTGCTGACATCCTTATTGCCCGCTCAGGACACGAACAATCCACTCGAAGTAAGCCCTGCAAATCCCGAAGTCAGCAAGCAACGAGGTGAAACAGAAGGAGGAGCTGAGAACTCGAGCGCGAGTTCGGGTACAACAAGCGATAGAAAAAGGTCGAGCGGAGGCGGTGGCCCAGCCAAAGGAAGCAAAGTTGCGTAGCATGTGATGACGAGATTGTGCCACGGTGGGGAGTCAGGTTTCACAGCGAGATCATTACATATGCATGCATCATGATTTGGCTGGGGGCGCAGCAAGTCCAATCCGAGAAGCAGGTCAACCGTGTTGATCAACGAACAAGATGCTAGGTTCCCTGGCCTTACCAAAACGACCAAAACCTCGGACCAATTGATTCATTCCAGTACTTCGGCCGAGAGGGTAGCGTGCAGAAGCCAAGGTGTTTTCGATATTGCACGCGTATATGCGTGGTATGCAAGCATGGAATGGACTGGGCGGCTCTGGCTGAAGAAGATCCATAATTGTTTCATGCAAAACAAAGGAAAGTGGTGTGCTGATATCCAAAATCATTGGCCAAGCATTGGCGATCAAAAATGTTTCAAGTACGACATAAAAATAGCGGACCCTGCATATTACTCCCGGAGCTCAGCCACCTCCTCCGCAATGCTTAGCTTCTATCAAACTCGACCTCATGTACTACTTTAACGCCATGTTGTCCACCAAGCTGCTTCGACTTCCAAAGTCGTTGTTGTAACAATTCGACAACATGCCTGGTGTCCGTAAGCAATGCCCACAGTTCCAAACTCGCACTCCCCACCACGACTACCAGTGTCTACCCTTTCTGGTGTTACAAGTCGCGTGCTGACTCTCGACATTCAACCACAGCTCCAGACGCGTTAGCCCAGGTGAAGAAAGGCCTACGAGGTATCTTTAAAAACCGCAAGCAGAAGGCTCAGCCGCAAAGCCAGCCCGAGCCCAGCTCTACTTCTAATGCACCAATATCCACCTCCACCGCAACAGCGGCAGCTGCCGCGCCGGTAGCGGCTCCTCGTGCCACGGAAGGAACCGATACCGGTACACACATCCCTCTCCCGTCTCCCTGCAAAATCACACACATGCTGACGCCCCCTCAGAAGACGGCTTTCCTCCCCCACCTCCAGGGCCCCCACCTGCGACATCAGCACCAGCACCAGCACCAGCACCAGCTGCCCAAACTCCCGAATCCGGGCATCATCTCCCCGAGCCGACCAAGATTGAAGAAGCCAAAGCGGTCAATTTGAACCCAGAGAGCGACGTCAAGCCTATGCCATCGACGGGTATGAGTGCTACAAGTGGGCCTATGGGTGATCATATGGCCGAGGCGCTTCAATATACTGAGCCTGCGGTAAAACAGGGTAACACTAAGGTTTGACACCTTGATGCGATGTGGCACGGGTTGAAATGGGTGATAGAGGTCGACACCCTTGATGTTGGTCAGATTGCTGCTTCTGCGAGGTATGCAAAGGAGTCGTGGAGAGAGCATGTAGACACTAAAATGAAAAATGTTCGCTCTGATTGACTTGAAATCTGCGAAGGTTGGGTTCTGATGGGAAGTTTTCAATCCCCGTAATGTGATTCTTTGAGCCGCACGCAAGCAGCTTTCTCGTTCCCTCTAACTCAAGTAGGCCGCAAAAGGGATGGTTCACGGATCTGCTTACGCTATGTCGGGCAGAAAAGCCAGCTGTCAAGAGCACAGCCTGGACAGCCAGTACTTCTGATGTTTGGTTCATTGACAAGGAGAGCAGCTTCGTGGAGGATGGTTTTGTCGGTTCCCTGGCTTTGATCACTCGGTGTAGGTAAGATGTGTTGTTGTCAGAACGATGGGTTGGGACATTGATAGGACTGTTCCCAAATCAATGACGAGAAGGGGGACGTCAAAGAGCGTGGTTGTATTTTGTCACTATTATGGCCCCATAGCAGAGCGGTCAAGAGTTACGAAGTGGATAATTAAGAGGCCGGTCCCCCCTCCGATGAATATCGCAGCAGCTCCAAAGAGTGCCATGATATTTTGTCGTGAGTCTCATCCGCCGGTATCAGTAGGAGAATCTGGCTTTGGAGAGTATGTATGGGACAACAATTTACAGGTTTTTTTCCCGTCAAATGACAAGGAGATCAGCTTCGGAAAGCGTGGTTGTTGACATTTCGCAGCTCTGATCACCGCATGTCAATGGGAAAACTCATCGATCGGAGTATAGAAATGCAATCTAATAAGTCTATTACCTATCTTGTAATGAGGAGAGCAGCTTCTAGAAACGTGGTAGTGTAAACTTTTCGCCGGTCTGATTACGATTTCTTTATCAAGATCATTGGACGTCAGGAGCCAACTGTCAGTCCTATCCCCGATCAAGTGACGACGCAGAGGAGCTTAAGAGATTAGGGTTGACCCAACTACATGGATGGCAGCCAGCCAGAACGAACACATCACATTTCAAACGGATTTCCCCGCGCATTCGTCATACATTCTCAACATTTGCGATAGCTGTATTCTGCTAGCCAAGGAACTACCAAGTTCTCTTAACTCAACGAGAAAACCCGCCTGAAATAGCCCCGATCTTGCCTCAGGCAAGATGCTTTCTCACCTGCACAAACGCTGGCTCCGTCTGTATGTCCTTTCCGACCACTTGGGGTTGATATGATCTTGATCCACGTACATATCCTGTGGGTAGCTTGGATGGTTCTTGCTTGAAATGATAAAAGTTCTGGATGTGGAGCCGAAGCCGCGTCGCAAAACAAAGTGGTATGAGTACGAGAAGCTGAAGTCGCAAATGGGCACAGGGTTGTTATACTATAGGCTCACAAGCCTCACGCTATGATATCAAAAGTGGAAAGAAACCGTGGTTCATATATGTAGATACGGATGCAAGATTATCCTTATACTGAAAGCTGTCCCCGTTTGAGGCTTTCATAGACGCCTTGACCCTAGGCTAGCGATATGATTTTGTTAAACATCAACATTGTTTTTCAGGGTCCAGGATTTGGCCATCGAGTTTCAATGTTGGATCCATATAATGCAGTCCTGAATAGGCTAGCGTTATCATTATGATAAATATCTAACACTGTTTTTCAGGGTCCATATTTGGCCAGAGTCTTTCAATGTTGGATCCATATAATGTAGTCCTGAATAGGCTAGCGTTATCATTTTGATAGATGTCTAACAACATTTTTCAGGGTCCAGGATTTACCCGCACAACTCAATGTTGGATCCATAAAACGCAGTCCTAAATAGGCTAGCTTTTATCATATTGATAGATGTCTAACACTGTTTTTCAGGGTCCAGGATTTACCCGCACAACTTAATGTTGGATCCATATAATGCAATCCTGAATAGGCTAGCGTCGTTATATTGATAAATATCTAACAGTATTTTCAGGGTCCAGCAGCTTGATTCAATGTTAGATCCATAAAACGCAGTCCTGAAAAGGCTAGCTTTATCATTTTGATAAATATCTAACACTGTTTTTCAGGGTCTACTCGTAGGATTTGGCCAGTTTGATTCAACGTTGGATCCATATTGGCCCGCTTGATTCAATGTTAGATCCATAAAACGCAATCCTGAATGGGCTAGCGTTATAATTTTGATAAATATCTAGGATTTGGGCGTCGAGTTTCAATGTTGGACGCGAAACATTTGCACACCTTCAATCGGCGAAGCCGAAGGCTATGTAGTCTCCTCTCAACGCAAAACGTGGTCTCTATTAGGTCCCGTCATAATTCCATCTCACCTGATCTCTTCCACTATGCCCGTCGGAATACCTTTATCAGCTAAAGCCGTCAATTCTTCTTCGCCCATCTCAGCAACCTATCTATGGACAACTAGAAATGCTCGGGACTTCTCGCCTTTAATGGCAAGATCTTCGCCTGTGACGTTTGGTATGAGGAAGTAGGTTACCAAAACACCCACGACACCACATATGGCTGCGACGATGAAGTTCCATTTCTTTCCACGGTTGGTCTGGATTGGAGTAAAGACTTCGGTCCCTACAGCAGCACCCTTACCTCGTGCGGCCGAGATGCCGTAGCATGTGCCGCGAACGGCAGTCGCGTAGATCTCCAATGATAGCAGTCCGAGCATGTCTCCAGGACCCAGATTGCCAGATGATAGCATAAGTCCGTAGAATATCACGAATAGAGGCAAAATTTTTGTGATCTTGTCGCAGGCGTAACCTACGATAAGACCAAAGACCACTGCAATAGAGATCAGCTCTCTTTGTCAATTTGGCCCATTGCCTCGTAGAAAGTGCTTACGATATCCAGAGAATCCGAGCATCATAGTCTCCTTTCGACCAATTCGATCGCATAACCAAGCGCCGACGGGTACTCCAGGTAAAGCGAGAACACCAAGAAGAGGCTGCCACTCTGCGGTCTTCAAGATACTTCTGTTCTTTACTACGCTGGATGATCGTACCAGAGAACTTACCGTTGGGAAATGTCACCTGTTCTTGTGTCAAAATCACTTAAAAACGTCACTTTGTGGTAGATGACACATACAAAGTCGTACACGAACCTTGCCCCACAAGTCCCAATCAGAGATTTCCAGTAGTATTTGATCACCATCAGAATAGGGTACTCTTCGCTTGCTAGCACCTCTACGGTAGAGGTTCGAATTGAGCATCTTGATTCGGAAGTAGAACACCGTCAAGGGCAATAGACATCCAATACCGAAAGTCGCGCGCTATATTGTCGAAACATGGTTTGACGTTGCTGCGGACAGTACAATCAGAAACATGCTGACCGCCAATGGGCCATCAAAAGAAAGCGGAATTTTAGTGACAAGGATGAACACGGGTCCGCGATTCTTGACTGTGACCTCATTTGCAGCCTCAGAAACCGAAGTTGAAGAAGCGGGATATTCTCCTCCGGCGCCAAATTCGACTATGCCCCGAGAGATGGTCATCATCCAGAACATGCCATCAATTAGAATTCCGTACGATACAGTGCCCAGAATGCCCCCAACAACAACCATGGCAGTGGTAGTAACGATAGCCACTTTAGTCCCCGGTAGTCATACGTCAGTCTAATGACAAGCCGTCTAACGGTTTCTCCCAAAAGTAGTGCGTTTGACACTCTAGTACTGATAGCCGCCATGTATTCTTTCGTATAGTCTTTTTCAAGGACCACGTTGGTCATTGTCATGAGATTGTTCTCGGTGTCGATCGCTGATGAGGGCCAAGCCTGAGCAGAACTGCACACTATTAGCGCTGTCGCTGCATACTTGCGAGATTGCAAGCGAGTAGACCCACGATCGTGGACAGGTCGGAAAGCGACTGCCTTTTCGAAGACACTTCCTTGGAGAGCGCAGCGGAATCCTCTGCTACCCCGATAGCCCCAGGTGCGCCTGGAGTCTTCGAGTCGTCATACTTCATGTCCCCAGAGCTGACTCTGACAATATCCGACATGGCGGAGGCACTTGGACTTCTTTCTCCAGTGTCTCATCCGCCTCTTGGATGTACAAGAGTAGCTGTGTCCGTCCAAGGAATTGGTTTATAGGTGGAGGCGAAGGATTGAAGTTGTTGCAGGTTTCACGTTGTACGACATCTTTCCTGTCTTTAAGAGCAATCGCAGAGCTCTCCATGCTTAACATCTTGGCCATTCTTGCAGAGCCAAGGCCCCACGTGCTGTTGGAAGAGCCGGGTTGGGGATCATCATTTTTGCTCCGTGGAAGACTTCGAAAGTCCGATTTCTATTCCTTGTCACTGTAACGAGCATGAAGATACCATCACTGCTACCCAAATACAATTCCGCATGCTGTAAAGCCTCGGTCGAAGACAGATATTCTGCCGATGTGGAACAGCAGACACCGATCAAATGACATTCGCGAAGTCCCAACAACCAACCTCTTGAGAAATAGCGGGTGGTGGATATAGGAAGGCTAGAAGCTCCAAGAATCATCGAATCCGATTGTGATCAATTATTGGGGAAAGAAAAGAACATGTCTGATAGCATCGTCAAAAGATCCATTAGTTTCAGGATTTGCTGACTAGGTATTCTTGCCACAGCCTGAGCTTTCAACTCTATGGGAGTGGTCTCGGGAAGCTCAGCAAGTTTTAGTAAATCCTGCACCCTGAAAAATGCTGTTAGACATCTATCAAAACAATAAAGCTAGCCCTTTTAGGACTGCGTTTTATGGATCCAACATTGAATCGAGCGGGTAATTCCTGGACCCTGAAAAATGCTATTAGATATCTATCAAAACGATAACGCTAGCCTATTTAGGATTACATTATATGGATCCAACATTGAAAGACTCTGGCCAAATCTGGACCCTGAAAATACTATACTGTTAGATATTTATCAATATTATGACGCTAGCCTATTCAGGGCTGCATTATATGGATCCAACATTGAAAGACTCTGGCCAAATCTGGACCCTGAAAACATTGTTGAACATTTATCAATATAATGACGCTAGCCTATTCAGGAGTGCTTATATGTACGAATGTGATAAGACTCGGCGAGGGTCGATCAGTGTCAGTAAGCTTTTCTAAAGGAGCAAAAAATTGGAGTGCTGTTGGTATGATCCTTCTGATAACAATCGTATGTGGGCACGACCGAACATCCTATTGACTAGTAGTTCCGAGCCATAAATGTATCGATCGAGCGGGCACTCCAGTGACAGACATGATCTTTCCTGAGTAAGGATCCCAAACTCGAGCCATGGAATACACGTTCAGTCTACAAACCAAGCTATATATAGCGTAAAATGCGAGTATTTGGTTGAAGATTGGTCATTGTATGCGATTCGACGCCACATATAAGGTGAATGGGGAGTGACATTAGCAATTGGCTTGATCCTCTATACGGCAAAAATCCGAGAAGCAAGCCTTGAGTTTCAGTACTGATTTGCAGAATCAAATTAGGCTTGTGTCATCGATTGGGTAACTTCGTGGTAAAGCATGGTGTCTTAAGGGGAACGATCTTCACGAACGGGTAATTATCTGTGTTTCAGAGCGGTACACCTACTCTTCATCAAGCTTAGATACTACACCTGCCAGACTCCTCTGATCCCCTACCCTATCTTCCTGCCGTCGACTAGTCCCGCTGCCTCATCTTTTTGCCAACCGTAGCTCCTGTCTCCTTTGCTGGGCTCGCACTCCTGCTGCGGCCTCCAGCACTCCTGTCCACGCGGTGCTTAGTAGGGGCTTTCTCACGCTTCGCTGGCCCATCCTGGGGCAGTGAACGGCCAAGGTTGGGCACGCTGTGAGCGTGCACACTTGCCAGCGTGAGGCTAGATGCCTTCACCTCGTTGTCGGTTGATGGGATGGTGGCGCTGACGTTAGCGGCATTTGGGGCTGGGGTAGAGCTGGCGGAGGTGTTATTGGCGCGTGAGGACTCGCTGTGAGATGTCAGCATGGAGCCTTATGCGGCGTTTCAACAAGTAAAACTTACCCCATGAGTTTCTGCTGCCAGACCAACGCAGCCTCGGAATCTTTCATCGCCTCAAAAGTCGCCCTTGACTTCTTGCGCCTGACTTTTGCCTCTTCCTTGACTTCCACCTGGCACATTTTGGAGTCAGCATTATTTTCTTGGGTGAGATCGGGGGTAACCTGTCCTAAGACTCCAGGAAGGGCATTTTGTAGGGAAGAAGACTCCGAAAAGTGACTTACATTGGTTCTAGGTCGGGGAACAGACCCAGCTTGCAGACCCACTGGATACCAGCTGTACCGAGCAGCAAATTGCTTGAGCTGTGTGGCAACATTGCCTTCAGAGAGGGCTTTGGAGAGGCGAATCGAGATCTGTGCACTGGTATACGGCTCGCCTGGGAACGTTTGATTGTAGTGTGCAGTCAGCTGCTGGACAGAGCCGTTGGCAGACTGTGGGGCGTTGACGACAAGGAACGCGCGCACCTCGACGCGCGTGTCGGCACTACCGAGCACAAATGTTGGTCGCATTTGGGTCACTGGCCGCTCGATGAACCATACAGATTTGGAAAAACCGCTCTCGGACTCGGCCATCTCTTCGAGGCGGTTGAACAGTGCACCGTTGTTCCTGTTTGCTTTCCTTAGGAAATTAATGAGTTTGCTAAGATCGAGGTCGAGGTCGAAGAAGGCGCTGAGCTCATTGCGGAGCTGGGTGAAGTCGTGACACTGATTGATTTTATGGATTGCGTAACATTTATGCTCGAGGTTGAGCCCCTTTTGCTGTGGTTCTTGGGGTGTAGCCATGATGTGCTGTTGCTATGTTATGGAGATGGCGATGGGCATCAACGAAGAGATCAGTGTGGGTACTTCAATGGTGAGCCGCAGGATGTGGGAAGTGTGTGGAAGAAGTGGTGCATTTTCCGAGACGCGATGTTGTCACTTCACTTGAGAGCTAAAATTTCAACACATTCACTTCACTTGGCCCGCTCCTCTCCGCTCTTGGCCCTGATGATCCTTTTCATTTCCTTCAAGATATTAGCTTTCCTGGAAGCTGATTCATCGCGTATCTCCACTGGCTTATGTATAGGCTTAGCTTTAATCTGCTTTGTTTTCTCGGTCCGATTATCATGTAGGCTGATCACAGAGCCGTGCTTTCTAGCCATCCGCTCGGCACCTCTCATCATGATGCCGACCTTGATACATTCTGCTCGCGGGACTTTCGTCAAAGTGACAGCTTCTCTCGCTGCCGCATACTCTCGAGCAGTCATCTCTCCCAGCTTGATCCCTGTCCTCTTGTTCCTTCTTGACTGCGCTGGCATTGTCGTATTGAAGCTTAGCTCCCCCTCGGATGCCTCATTGAAGACGGACTCCAGTGTTGGCGGCGACATCGTGCACATCGCCCAGCCGTCTGGCTTTCTGATCTCGCTTGATGTCAGATTCAATTGTTCTAGAGCGCACAAATACTGCAGTCCCTCTTCGATGGGCATCCTCAGTTCTTTGAGCTTGATTTCGTCCTCTGCCTCGCTAAAATCTGGAGCATCGCAAAAGATAATGCATTTCTGGGGTCTAGAGGTAATGCTATTTGCATCAACGACAATGAAAGTGAAAGACACAAAAGACTCGTTGACTCTGCTTTCACCTGCTGGTCGCAGAGATTCTTGAAAAATTCGTAAACTACGTCGATAGAATAGCCAAGAAAGGGCGTGGGATTGGGTCCGTTACTGTCTATGTAGACCTCTGATTCTTCAAGGGCCTGGGTCGGATGGTTGGAAGTAATTTCGAGCAAAGGTGTGTACTCTTCCATGTGCTTGCCTAACTCGTTGAAATACTATTACTTAAGCTTAACATATCCTAACCTCGCATGCACGCAGATTTATACCTCAGGTGGGACCTCTGTCAAGCAGAAGACAGGGAAATAATAAGGCTTGTCCTCGTCTGGACTTGCTGGGATAGGATCTTGTTCGTTCTGGTCTTTTGACTCAGCATCGTGACCTCGAGACGGGCTATGACGCCGCTCTGATTCCGTCTCCTCCTGCTGCTGCAAGTTTTCGCGGGCTGTCATTGTGAAGACTTGCGCAACTGATTGAAAGCCCTTAGTTTTAGAACATTCGTAGCGAAAAACAGCTGAGGACGCAGATCTTAACAACGACCTACCATTTGTGCGCTAGCACTCTATAGCCTATCCCATGGTTCGGCAGAGGCCCCGTTTTGCTTGGCACAGGAACATGACTTTTAGAGCCTGGTGGCCTTCAAGCAAACAACTCGACTGTATAGCGATCAACACTAGGAGACAACGCTTAATTTTCGCGACGATATTTATCAATTCGAGACTGAAGAATCAATATCTAGAATTTCATAAAAATCTGTCAAGTGCGTATCATTTTATACCCTATATAATCCATGCTCGCCCTCGCAGAATAAGATTACGACAAGGCAGGCCCCTAAGCGAGGCCCTAAGGTACCCCTAAGCTCGCTTACTAACTGTCCGGGGGCCCTCTCCCAGGTGACCCTAGGGCCCGGAAATACGCCAAGCAAAACGGGGCCGCAGGTCGCCGAACGATGGGATACTACTTTACTATCGCATCCCAGCGCGATAACACAGCTGGTGAATGATCTAAGCTGAGACTGAGCAAGAATTTGTCCAGGCTGCAGCCGGCCTGCCGAAGGATTCAGAAGCCTGGCACGTTCATTGCGTGCAGTGCGCTGGCACTAGGATTGATTTTTCCACTGGCTCAAATCCATGACTTGACTCTGATGTGACTTGGAGTACGTATGGAGTGCCCCCGCGGGCGCACTCACTACCAGGACTTCAACTCGGCACGCACGGCACGCTTAGATTATCACGTCGTAAATGCCACGTGTTACGGTACTCGCTGCCAGGGCTCCCTCATAGAAACCCAAAATCAGTTTCATTCCTCCTTCCGAGCACTAGGCCTCTATGGCACAGCTTTAATGCTCTTTCCTATCATCCGTGACACCTTCAAACGCCTGACCACTACTGAAGAACATGTATTACCCCCTACTCCGCGCCCACAGGAACCCGAATCCGTTTGTCTCGATCAACCCGTCATAATCTCATAATCCCTTTGCTTCGCGACATCTGTTAGATCTTTGAGGCCCTCACTTCGGCCTGTTCAGACCTCGAATGCACACACAGGTAGAGTGCCATTATCTGAGTCTTTCCCAGTAAAACTCACCTCTCAACTCGCCAAATCGTAGCCCTTGACTCAGGTATCGCCTTTTTATGCTCCACTGGTTGGTCGTCTGGGTGGATGAGATATCGCGCATTAGTTCCTTCGTCAAGTATTTCTTGCAGGATCTCCTTCACTTTGCTCCTTCTTCGCGAATAACGACTTCCTCGTTCACTACTGATGCTTTGAGCATCACTATGTTTATCAGACGCCGAAGGGTCGTGGAGACATCGAGAAATTAGGTACAGCCGTTGAATGCGGTATCCCGCTAGCTGACGGAGCTCGCAGTAGAGGGGGGTATGGCTCTCATGTATTTTACTGCAAGGAGTGGTACGCGCCGCAACGTCTTATCTAAGAGCATCTAAGAGCAATTAAGAGAAGGGAGTGGGAATCTCTTGCTACGGCCAGAAGATGGAAAGAAAAGCAGAATGAGAGTCCTCTGATGAGATGTCGCAGGCTGATTAAACAGGGCACAATACATGAATGAAGCTCTTTTGATGAGAACTAGCTTTGCATGCACGTCTGAGAATCCCTAGCGATTGATTGGTAACCCAAATTGCTGGGATAAGCCGTCTCAGTCGCCTAGGTGCCGACATCACGACCTCTTAATTGTTGCATCAATTGATCGAGCTCTATTTTACTCACTACCTAGAATGTCCTTCTCTCGGTTTCGCCAGGCCGTCTCACTCTCTTTTAGAAGACGTTCTCTAGCAGCGCTCCACCCGGCTGCATTCACAACACGTTCCCAAGCTATAAAGTCTCGCCGCATTATCACCACCCCTATAATTCGACAACGGTATGGTCTTTTCCTGTTTGGGGGGTCACTTGGTTTAGCTGTATCTGGCTCTGCTGGGGCACTGCGGTGGAGTTTGAAACGAACAGATGAGAGCGACCGATATGAGCGCGATCCAGCTTGGTATGAGAACGCTGATGAGCCCACACAAATCAAAGTCGAAAAGGTATTCGCAGAAGAAGCTTTGAGGACTTTTATCGGCAATTCCAAAGAACAATTGAAATTTTTTGTTGACCGAAAGTGCCCAGTATTCTACCGGAATGTTCCCAACGGCTCTATAACCCTCTTTCCACAAAGTTCAGCGCTTTGGCGCTTCGAGCGAATGGGTATAGATGCACATGACAACATACACGGCTATTACTTCTTCGCCCATACAAACTGGTCGATTGGAAAGCTGCGAGCACAGCTGTATTCTACGGTGATGATACATACTGAGCAAATGTTGGCAAATGGGACGGCACTTGTCTTTGTGCAGAATGGGTGGATGTGGCTACTTCGCATTATGGACATCAGCTGATTGAAGAGCGCGACACTAAAGTTGTGAGATCGAGTTGCTTAGTATATATCCATTGCATCTGTGAATTCTAAAGTCAATGTGATGAAGCCACGTTGAGAAACCAAATTCGGGAAAACCACGAAATCGTCCTGCAATTCCAAGCAGCACGAAGTAGGGTAGTACTGTCTTGGCCGTAGTGTACGTACAATATGCTCAACAGGGTCCGCATCATCGTCAGGGAGGTCCATTGATCGATCCATGACTCTCCAAATTCTGCAGCGAACGCAGCTTTGAAGACATGAAAGGCCTCGAATTAAAGGTCTTGGCGTATATGATACGGTGTTCTCTCAGGGCCAACATGAAGGAAACCCCTCGAAATCTGAGGGGAGCGCCAGCCTCCGGGGCGCTCTTCTCGAATATAAACATAGCGACAGATTGAGAAGCACACTAGGAAGAACGCTTGGACTTGTCTCTTAAGGACACTCGCGAAATTGGTATTAAGAGGTAGGAAGAGTGCTGCAATTACAAGCAAGTAGGTGTCTTCTTTTCTCTTTTGTTGTCTCTACTCCCGTAGAAATCGATGTAATCTTTGCCTGTTGTCCGAGAGTTTGGCCGCAATATATCTTCCTTGCGTCCTGGACGTTGAATTGGAAGAGTTGTTTTTGAGCAGTGTCGGTATCGATGTATTATTCAATGCGCTAAGCTTTCCGTACCCGCCTTGGCAGCATCAGTGGAACCTTCACTCAACAGCGCTCAAAGTCAGCAACAAAAGCCGATTGTATTTGCTACCTGACGTCTTCAAATTCCCTCGCCTCCAATCCCTTATCATGTCAGACGCCTACGAGCGCGAACAGTACGCTTCTCTGTCCTCCGCTCACGCCCCCAGCCCTCCCTCCCCCTTGCCCACCCGCTAACCAACTAACCCCCTCGCCTTCTCGCAGACAAAACAACTCCCGCCTCTCCGAGCTCTCCTCGAAAGTCTCCGCCTTGCGTGGTGTCACAGTAAACATCTACGACAACGCCCGCGATCAACATGTCATCGACAACAGCGTAAATCCCCCCCTCCTCGCGTAATCACAAACCCCTCAGCCAGCATTCCATCCCCCAGCGTTTGAACCAGAGAAGCTTCTACTGACCTCCCATTGCCCTATTTATAGTCAGAAGTCTTCTCCTCAATGGGCAGCTCGATTAAAGGCTCCGCCAGCCGCCTAGGACGAATGGCACAGCAGGGGAATAAAGTTGCGATTTTGAAGCTGGCGGGGATGTTGGTGGGGGTTGTCGTTGTGTTGTGGTATGGCGTGGGGTATTTCTTCCGGTGATGTGCATACGGATGGGAACAGACGGCTTTGGGGGTTCGAGGGTGAGATGGCTGGGGAGGGTTGAGGGCACCCGGGTGCTGGGGAAGGGAGGAGTTGCGCGCGAAGGGGTAGGAGGTTAGGGGCCTGGAGGGAGAAAGGTATGTTGGATCGTGTGTGGATTGCGGATTCTGAAGAAATGATGTGATGCTGATGGATATTCCTTAGTCGTGGAGCCCAAATTGAAACCACGTGTCTATGGGAAAGTCTACGTAAGTAGATGGTCATGCTAGTGAATAGCTAGTAATGTAATGAATGCTCAAGTCTGACGGAAATATCACTAAAGCAGAAGAAGCATTGAAGCATGCCTATGAAGCTATGCACACATCTCCCACCAATGCTCCCCTAGTCGTATTATCTACGTATGCTTTCATGAATTCCAAAGGGGCTTGATTCTCTCCCGTGGCCGAAGCCGTCTCCTCTCACTCCCAGACATTAGAGAACAAGTCATCACTCCCACCAAAGCCAGTTCCACCACCCGCAGGCTTATTCTGCGTAGGCGGCGGGTTACTCCTAGCTGAAGTCTCAGGCGCAGCACTGCTCCATCCACCAAAGTCCTCGTCAGGCGCCACCTTTGGAGCTTGTGAAGTGCTACCCCAACCGTTGTTGGAATTGGAAGCCTGGTTGTTTGATGATACAGGGGCGCCTCCCCAGGCTGAAAAGTCCGAAGACATCGGGATAGAGGGCGCCCTGACCGGTGCAGCGGGTTGTGGCTTTGGGGGTGCTGCAGCTGTGGTTTCTGCAGTTGCCCAGGCGTCGCTGGAGCCCCATGCGTCCGTGTTGTTGAAGCCTGATGAGCTGGTGGGTGCTGGCGCAGCTGGTTTTGGTGCCGCTTGAGATGGAGCCGTAGGTGCAGAAAGGTTGAATGCCGAGTTGAGATCTGTAGAAGGTGAGTGCGCGGGGGGGTTCTGTGGTACTGGAGTCGGCTGGGGCGCTCTTACGGGTGGAGATGGTTCGGAGAAGTCGAAAAGGTCGTTTGAAGCGCTAGTGGTTGCAGGTTTTGACGGAGCAGGGGCTGGAGAGGAAGCAAAATTGAAATCGCCAAAGTCATTCGAGGAAAGTGGATCAGGTTTTGCTTGAGGGATCTGTGGTGGTTTCGATGCGATGGGTGCTTTTGACGCCAGCTTTGGGCCTGCATCAAAGAAGCCTCCGCCGCTCAATGGTGGAGAGGTGACTTGTGGTGGGGCAGCAGATGATCGAGGGTTGACCTTGGGGATGGGGTTGTTGAAGCCTGCGAAAGGATCGGGTTTGGGTTGTTGCTGGGTTGCTGGAGGAGATGTTGCTGGGTTGAAATTCAGACCACCGAATGCATCGTCTAAACCACCAAAGCTTGACTGCTGTTGTGATGGAGCTGACTGCATACCGCCGAGTGAAGGTTGGCGCTCGTGCTGTGTTGGAGGTTTTGGTTTGGGAGCTGAAGCGTATAGTGAGAGAATGGATTGCTTTAGATCTGGGCGAGAAGGTGTTGTGGAGCCTGCGGGTGTGGATGCCGAGCTTGAAGATCTACCGATTGAAGAGGATGGCGGGCCACCGAAGAAATCAAGGCCTAGTAGTGAGTCTGCAGCTTTGGTCTGTTTGGGAGGTCCAGAGGATTTGGGAGGTGGAAGTCGACTGCCGAGATTGTCGGTCGTACTGGGCCTAGCCGGAGGCTCTGGTACATCACCGAAAAGGTCAACGGGAGGAGCAGCTCGGGGTGGTGGAGGCACTGGCTGGCTTGAGCTTGATGCAGCTCGTAGTGATGCTCCTCGCTCCAACTTCGCCTTCTCTTGTACAACGTTGAGTGGCTATTGGTCAATTGTTAACATTGAAATTGTCCAGGTTGAAGTTCGGTAACTGACCACATCATCGTCCCCTTCGGTGTCCAGTGTAGCTGGGTCTGGCATGGGCCCATCCATAACCCACCGTTTTGACTCGTATTTGGTCCTTATGAAGTTTTCAATCTTCCTGTGATTCTCTTAGCAGATTGTACCTCCCCACCAGTTTCGATCACCCACGTACCCATCTGAGGGAACATGACCCACTGCCAATTTTGCCTCCCAGTACCTATTTGCTCGATTAACCTTTGCCCGCACCTCTTGTGAAGGCTCGACTGACTTGTTCGCCCTCGAATTTCCCCAGCGTAGCACACTTTGCAGCTGCTCGTCCGTCCAGGCATCCAGATCCACAGACTTCACCCTGCTGATATGCGTGCCCATTCCACGATGTATCCCAGAGCATCTTTAACGACTATCAGCCTCCGCCTCACATCTAGTCGCTCTTCGGTGTCGATGTTTACCGGATGCACACAAATATGCCCAGATTCCAACTTGCCCATCTTGGATCTAAGTACGGAAAAGGCCGTCAGTCTCGGATTTTTATTGAATCACTGGCCATATGGTTTTGGAAACTTCTCCCACTTACGCTTGTTCCGCTTGCAGTCTGCGCAGCTCTTGTTGCCCTCGAGCTTCAGTAGGGTCTTGATCGTTTGCTGATTTTGGGCTGCTCGCTCTGCGGCCGCGTTGGGTTGCGACCTTCTTGACATAATCTCTTAAATACGTCGAAGATATGAGCGCCCTCGTAAGAAAAGCAAGAGAAAACCGGAGCTCAGAACAATTGTAATTTGAAAGGGTTGCCTTGAGTATGGGCAGTGGTAGCCAAGGCTGAGATTTGCGCTAGCTGTAAAAGGAACATTAGGGCAGCCTGTGAATCTGGCAAAGTGGATATGGTGAGATCAAAGAGATAGTCGGGTGATTGGAATTCACGTTCAGACCCATGCCTGGGAACAGAAACATACTTTGGGTTCTCCACAGAAAGCTAATATTCAACATTGTCATAGTAGTCATACGAGAGTACAGTCATGCATCTATCGACTCTCAAGGACTCAATCCATCTTGAGGCCGTCTCCACACTCTCACGTGTCCTTCCACACAAGCAGTAATGATACATTCCTCCTCGAACCCTACCCAGCTCAAGGGGTGCTCATCGACGACCTTCGACATGACGGGCGGCAACTCCGCTGTCACAGTCCTAGACTCAACAGGGTGATCGATGAGATCCTCTTCGTCCATATCGTCAATGGTAAACGAACTTGTCGACCGCAACCTTCCCGTTGGATTGCTGCTTTCCGTCCGATTCCTCCCAATAGGTGCATACGACGATATCGATGCGCGATTGCGTATCGAAGCAGCTTTCGGTCTTCGTAGCATTCCGACGTTGAAATCCCATAGCAGTAGCCGTCGGTCTTCGCCAACGCTGCCGAAGCGGTAGTTACGAGCGTCACATCTCCACGGGTCAAACGCTACAGCCGTGACCCAACTATGATGGCCTGGGCACCGAGCAACGATTCGACGTTCGGCGAGCGACCAGATGGAGACAAGGTCGTCTTGTCCGCCGGTAAGCACGTACTTGCCGTCTGGCGAAAAGCAGACACATTGGAAAGCACCGTAATAAGAAGGATAGAGATCTGTTAGCTGCTCTTTTAGATAGTTGATGATGCGTAGCGAGCCATCTTCAGATACAACAGCCAGGTGTCTGCTGTCTGGCGAGAAGGCAAAGGCTGTGATGCGGTGATTCGATATTTTCCAGCTCGCCACCGGATTGGCTTTCTGGTTCTTCGAGTTCACAGATTTGTTAACGTGTAGCGGTGCTAGCCCGTTTTCTGATCCATGTTGCAAAGTTAGTGCGGCGCCATTGAATTGGACTTCAGGGATAAAGGCTGCGTCGTCACGCTCTTTGTCGTACACTACGAGCGTGCCGTCCATGTGAGAGGCAAGAAAAAGGTTATCGGACCTGGGAAGCCAGCGAATTTCTGAGATTGCGGAATTGGAGATGATGTTGTTTTTGTTGACTCGGACGTACTTCTGCGAATAGGCTTCAAACCATACGATGTCGCCGGTCGACGCACCAAGTATTACATCGACGTGGTTCGGGCCCTTGGTGAACGAATTGATGTCGTGGCATAATATGTGGGCTTTTGCAAATAGAATCTTCATGAGAGGTTGTGCCTGCTCAGAAAGTCAACGAAACGGAATGGCCAGGAAGTTTATTATAAACCTTACTCTTGCTGGCGATGGTGCTGAGAGATCCAGCCATTGATACGCCCTATCTATATTTGCAAACAGAAATATCCCTTCGTTGTTATGCTCTTGTAGACGTTTGCTAAGTTGATCATGTGGTATGACTCTCGATATGAACTGCGAGTTGCTTTTCACTAGATTAGTCTTCGGCTTCTTTCTTTTCACACCATCCTTGCCGGCCACTGGCGTCAGTAGAGCATTATCCTCACCGAACACTGGCGTTCTTTCATTCGTCCGACTCGGAGGATGTTGATTATCGGTACCGTCGCTACTTGTGTCGTAAGAGCTCGTGGACTCCTTTTCGTGTTCTTTGATACTGTAGGTTTCCAGTATTGGCGTAGTACTTGTGTAGGCGTTGGCTTTGTAAAATTGGGGCGACGACTTCCTTGGAGTTGTAATACATATCGAGAGCTTAATGCCTGCCTTTGGAGGGGTCGGCGCAGTCGCTAAGGGATTAGGATTCGGTGAGGAGGCCTCTTGTGGGTGCGCTGGCGGCGTGGCGAGATGCAGGTTATCCTGAAGGAAATATGTTCCCTCGCCCACTGAAAGCTGATACTCAGGGCCGCTGGGGTGTGTGAGAACGTTGCTCATCTCGAGCATTGGGGGATTTGTCGGTCCTCCATTTGGGCCGGAGGTGGTTTGGGCAAGATGGTAACGTGGGGGTGGAGGTAGGAGACTAGAGATTTCCATCGTTTCAGTACGCTGTTCCACTCTAGTTCACAAGGTACCGTGGGCTAAGACTTACAACATTGTGGCTTGACGTCCTCATGCGGGACCCTGCATCAGATGCAGTATCCGAGTGGCGGAGCTGAATAGGCAAACGAACATGTTACCTGAAGGTCAAGTGTAATCAAAGATCTTGACCCAAGCATTTAGCGACTGTAAGAGTTATCCTTATAGGCAGGGTGATGGGAGAGTACTGAAATGCTGATGCTGGTCAAATTCCCCAATGCGAAGTCGTGGTTCTCCATACCTTAGTGGGGTCAGGGTCCAGGCTCGTCAAGGGGGCCGAGGGGGCCTCAGGGTAGCCTCGTGCCCAGGAAGCCTTACCTATAGCGCCCGAAAGCCTGGACCTGGTACCGAGCGATTAGTCGAACTTTCAGCCTTTAGCTTTTATGCTTAATTCTCTACAGGAGCTTGAACGGGGCTTTCAATCTTTCAATTCCTCAAGTACTCATTACTTGTCATGACTTTACGAAGATATCCTTGATCAGCCTCTCTTGCCAATCCGTTCCTTTTCATGCCCTTTTCAACGGCTTTGATGGGGCAATGGCCACAGGTAAAGCAGTCAACCAGCCATGGCACCAGCGTCGAAGGGACCAAGCTAACATGTTCGAAGTGCGCATATGCCTTTGCGGTGACGAAGGCACCGGCAAGTCTAGCCTGATAACGAGCCTCGTAAAAGACATCTTCGTCACGAACAAGATCCAACCTATTCTCCCCCAAATCAACATACCTCCCAGCATAGGCACGCCCGAGAACGTCACAACCACAATTGTGGATACATCGGCGCTACCGCAGGAACGTACGAATCTAAACAAAGAGATAAGAAAGTCCAATGTCATACTGCTTGTCTACTCGGATCACTACAGCTACGAGCGAGTGGCACTGTTTTGGCTACCGCATTTCAGATCTCTCGGCGTCAACGTACCCGTGGTATTGTGCGCAAACAAGTCAGACCTCCCTACCAATGCCAGCACAGAGCAAATCGTTGAAGATGAGATGCTTCCGGTCATGGCCGAATACAAGGAGATTGATAGTTGCATACGCACCAGTGCAAGGGAGCACCACAATATCAATGAAGTCTTCTTCCTATGTCAAAAAGCTGTCACCGATCCTATAGCACCTTTATTTGACTCAAAAGAGTCCAACCTCAAGCCTGCCTGTGTGTTCGCTCTTGAACGGATATTCTACCTCTGTGACAAAGACCAAGATGGTTATTTAAGTGACCAAGAAATCTACGACTTCCAATCGAAGTGTTTCGGCAAAGAGCTGGGACCGGAGGACCTTGGGAACATTAAGCAAGCCATATCGAAATATTCCAGTACTGCTGTAATTACCAAAGGCATAACCCGCTCTGGCTTCATCCTGCTGAACAAGATGTTCGCCGAGAAAGGTCGCCACGAAACAATCTGGATAATCCTCCGCACATTTCACTACACCAACTCCCTCTCCCTCCACTCCGCCTTCCTACATCCCAAATTTGACGTATCCCCAAACACGTCTGCCGAGTTATCCCCTGCCGGCTACCGCTTCTTCGTCGACCTCTTCCTGCTGCATGACCAAGACAACGATGGCGGTCTCTCGCCAGCTGAACTGACCTCCCTTTTCGCTCCCACTCCCGGCCTGCCTCCGTCCTGGTCGTCAGATAGCGACAACTTCCCCTCCTCCACCGTCCGCAACGAAGCCAGTTACATAACACTCCAAGGCTGGCTAGCCCAATGGAGCATGACGACTTTCTTCTCCCCAAAAACAACCCTCGCATACCTAGCCTACCTAGGCTACGACCCACCGGACCACACCACCACATCCGCTTTGCACATAACCAAGCCTCGGAAACGGTCTCGACAAGGCAAGAAAGTAGCGAAGACAGAGCGCAACGTCCTCCTCGCCTATATCCTTGGGCCACCCAGCTCGGGAAAGTCTTCCTTGTTGGATGCTTTTCTCTCGCGACCGTTCTCGCCGACTTACCATCCCACAATCAAGCCACGTACGGCTGTAAATAGTGTTGAGTTACCCGGTGGGAAGCAGTGTACACTTATTCTCGAAGAGTTGGGGGAGCTCGAACCCGCCATCTTGGAAAATCCGACTAAACTCTCAGCCGCAGATGTAGTCGTATACACATACTCCTCATCTGACCCTGATTCTTTCGCATACATAGCGCAGCTGCAAACGCAACATCCAAATTTGACCGAGATGCCGGCATTGTATGTAGCGCTCAAAGCGGATATGGATGAGAGTACGCAAAGGGGCGATGTGCAGCCGGAAGAATATACGACTGGATTGGGGATGCAGAAACCGTTGCATGTCAGTGTCACGTGGGGCAGTATTAGCGAGCTCTTCGTTCAAATCGCTGAAGCCGCTTTATGGCCTGGTGGCGCACTGCCGGCTGGCAAAGAAGGTGAAGGGGAACAGATTGACTGGATGAGGTGGGGCATTGTTGGAGGTGCTGTAGTGGTGGTAGGGGCTGCGGCTGTGGGAATATGGAGGCGGGTTAGTAAAGATTAGGGGTGCTACCTGTAATGGTATGGTTTATCGTGGGGAATTGGAGATATAAATGAAGTCATTTTATGGCATTTCCCCACGCATAGCTAGGGTATCTTCGCTCAACGCCTTCAATGAACACATAAATCACAGGTAAGATAATCATGCATCCGGACCGTTTCCACACTCGCCAAGCAAAGATGAGGCCTTTCTATAGAGGTATTAGCAGAGGAACGCCACATTTGGTAAGGTACTAGCTTACCGATCAACGAAAGTCAGGAGGCATGATAAAGTGCTCCAACTCATCCTCCGCCAGGCTCTCTGCCATACCCTCAGCGCGCCACTGAAGGATCTGCATCTTCGTAGGCTCGGCACCTTTCTCCCGTTCCTTGCCCTTCTTGACATCGCTTGCAGAGTCGGCAGCGTCCTCGGTCTGGGCAGCTGCAGCCGTAGCTTCTCCTTCCTTGTCAGCATCTTTAGACATAGCATCGCCTTCCTTCACATCCAACTTCCTAACTTTCTTGGCCAAATCGTCTCCGGCATTGGTAAGCTCCCCCCCAAACTTGGCTTTCTCCAGCTGCGCAGCCATCAAAGTGCGCTGTTTGCAGTACACAACAACGCTGATCACACCCTCTTGCTCGACGATCATGGCACGCAGTTTCTTTGACTCCTTAGTGATGATGAACTTGAGCACTTTTCCGTTGAACATGCCATCGTTGATGGTCTTGTTAGAGGAAGGCTTGCCGGTGCGCGCGAAAGCTTCGTCGTGGACGCGGAAGGTAAAGCCTGCGCAGGCGGCGAATCGACGGCATTTTGCAAATTCATGGCTGTTGTCGTGGCCAAGGACGGTGCCGGCGGTGGTGAAGAAGCTGGTGATCTTGTGTTAGCGGCCAGTAGATAGACAGATCACAAATAGGAGAGATTCAAAGTGGTGAATGTACACGAAATGATCAGCATTCTCATCAAGATTGTCGCTTAAGAAGTCCCTAATACGAGCCGCGCTGATGAAGCTGAAGTCGTCTGACCAGGTGGGCTCGTTGCGATGATTGTACCACGGCGCAGCAGGCTGGTCGGCCAATTCGCGAGGGCTGACGCCGTGGTCGAAGACTGGTGCTTTGGTCTGGTAACGTGGCATGTTGGCACCGGCTGCGAGGCCTCGACGTAGGCCTTCGACGTAGCGGCCACCCAATTCGACGTCCAAAGGCACCGTCGTCTGTGGTTGATGGAGTCAGTATTGCTGAAGAGGGGTTTTTGTGGGTAATGTGGTTTTAGTAGACGCTAGGTTTAGGGAGGAGACCCGATGGTCGTGTTGAGCTGACTCACCAAGTATCTGCTCGTCGACTCACGAGTGGAGGTTAGTGATGGGGAGCTTGAGGGAGAAATTGACTTACGTGGGCGTCAAATTTGTGGTCTGGCTGCTGCTTTTACTGGGTGGGCATGACTAAAACAAGCGGAGTTGAAGGTATACAGAAGAGCCGGAGAGCGTTGCGGGTGAGCAATCGGACTTCTCTATTCTTTTTGTACGAGGTGAAATTGAGGAAAATTCACTTCTTGAACTAGCGAATGCACAGGGAACATCAACTTTTATGCGCGGCATAAAGACTGCATATCAATGACGCAAACATATGGACAGCTACAGTGCGTGCTGTATATATGATCAAAGGGGAGCTTGCTGTTGTCGTCCCTACTGGATGAAGATATCTATTTGCATAAGCTTTATGCTCAGGCTTATGCGCCAATGCATGATATTAACCTAGCCCTCAGTGAGTCCACCCCTCTTAGTGTCTAGATGCTACCACACGTCATATACGGTAGAGCGTTATTCCATCTTCTTCAGTTGATCATCTATGTTTGCTGTTCGAAGTCTGATAAGCACACAGGAAACCGTACTATCTGCAAGAAATTCGTTCGCCAGATCTCAAAGCAAAGTTTATCGATCCTACGCAACCATGGCTACTGACCCGAAGAAGTATGCGTTGAACCGTGAGTCTTGTCAACTTAGCACTGCTCAACAGAGCACGTTTAAATTCCGTTCAGACACAATGCTCTGGGTGAAAGACCCACAACGGTCCAGTAAACATTCAACCCTAAAGTTGTAATATTCATCTAAAATCTTCCAGTCAAATATTATGAACTTCTCGGTATGAAACAGATCAAGAAGCTCGAAAACCCTGACGCCAAATTTGACCTCTACTTCCTCGCTTATGATTCACCGAGCAGCCTCTCCACCGGCGAACACTGGAGCGCTCGCCAGGGCATTCTGGAGCTCACTCACAATTATGGGACGGAAAAGGACGACAACTTCAAAGTCGCTAACGGTAATTCGGAGCCAGGTAAAGGCTTTGGCCACATCTGTGTTAGCGTAGACCACATTCAAGCAGCTTGCCAGAGAATTGAGGATGCAGGGTACAAATTCCAGAAGAAGCTGACCGATGGGAGAATGCGGTCGATCGCGTTTGCTTTGGATCCGGATGGCTATTGGGTGGAGATCATCGCATTTAACCCCGTCGACAAGACTGACAAGACTGAGAATGTCAAGGAGACGGATCCGGGCTCTTACAGGTTCAACCACAGCATGATCCGGGTCAAAGATCAGGAAAAGTCTTTGAAGTTTTATCAGGACATTATGGGGATGACTCTGCTGCGTACTTCCGAGAATGAGTCCAATGGCTTCAATTTGTACTTCTTAGCCTATCCTGGTAGTGACGAGGTGCCAAAAGAGTCCGCCAACGGTGTCAACCCCACTGCTGAGCGTGAGGGCATCCTCGAGTTGACCTGGAATTATGGCACTGAGAAGGATGCTAACTTCAAGTACCATAACGGCAACGACGAGCCTCAAGGCTTTGGGCATATCTGTATCTCCGTCGATAATCTAGATGCCGCATGCAAGCGTTTTGAGGAGAAGGGAGTCAACTGGAAGAAGAGGTTGACAGATGGTCGGATGAAGAACATTGCTTTCATACTCGACCCCGATGGCTACTGGATCGAGGTAGAGTCCGACATCTTCTACGTATGTTCTACTTTATACTGACAAATCATTCCCAGGTGATCCAGAACGAAAGATGAAGAGGACAAGCAATTGGTAAAGGTCCCGAGGAAGCTATGAGGGCTGTCGACACTGTGAATCCAACCTATAACTTGAATCAGCGTCAAAGGGATCTGTATATAGGATTCCAAGGGCGGTGATACATGTGTATTATGACTCAGTAGTACATAGTAGAAGTGCACTCATTTGGCCTTGGTTGTACTTGCCGTGCTTGCCTTTCCAAACCTTCCTTGGCAAGATGTCGGAGAAATTTCGGGTATTGTTCGGATAAGAGAAATGGGTTTTCTCGTCTTATCTCCATCACGACTATCAGGTTAAAACCTTGAAGGCATAAACAAGCTGATGACGCTACGAATAACAAAGCCGTCTTTCCAACAGATAAGCAGAACATATGGAATTGGCCCAGCGTTTGGCTTCCAAAGCCGTGGCGCCCGGGCTGACTGGATCGATCCCAATTGCCGCTTGCGATTTCTTTGTTCTCTGACAAGCTGATACCGGTGGCCACTCCGAGGCTTTTTTTCGGTTTGCCTGACATGACATTCCGGTAGCTACGCGCTGAAGTATGACTTCCCATACTTAATCCAATTTCTTATCACTGTCATCTGCATTCCACTGCAGTGCTATTCGCCAACCCATTCCTTCTCCCAGCTGGTGCGGAACGGCCGCGCCTGGGCCTTCACGTCATATTTCATTGGTACGGGTACCTATTTTGACATTTGTCTCAGGCACTGCAAGGAGAATCGCTGTCTTGCTGGCCTTAATTATCGAACTACAAGTCTAATGAAGAACAGCGCCGAAGCTGCCGATGGCACCCAGTATTTTTGGAGGCAGCAGCAGGGAGGCTAGCAGCGTGAAGCATTTCGAAATCAGGTACGAGCTCCATGCTTTACTGTCAGCACCGACGAACGCTAATCTCGCGGCCTCAACTCAGACTTGACGAAAGCAACCTGATCTTCAGAGGAACCGAAGATGAAGCCTCTAGCGTTGTACTCAAGGGCACACTCGTCCTCTGCCTCGCAGAACCACTTCGTATACAAGGGATACGCTTACGGCTCACAGGCGAGAGAAAATTGGGGTCAGGGTCAATGCATCAAAGCATCTACAAGCTGCCAGTGGACCGACGCTGACTAGGGTTGCAGATGGTATCAGTCTGGTGGCTCTGGACCCAGTTCGATCAAACAAGAGGACGAATTCCTGCGAAAGATTTGGGACTTCTCGGAGAAGTATGGCAAAAGAGTCCCCGAAACCTTGCCTGCCGGAAATTACGAGTACCCTTTCGACATGATCCTGCCAGGGTCAACACCAGAAAGTGTGGAAGGGATGGTGGACACCTGGCTTGTATATCGCATGAAAGCTACAATAGAGAGAGGCATACTCCAGCAAAATTCGATAGCTCGGAAACAAGTTAGATTGATCAGAACGCTTGACACAGGCGCACTAGAGCTCGCTCACGCTATGGTAACCTCTCGCGAGTCTAGAGATTGAGCTATATGCTAACAGAGAGCAGTCTGTAGAGAACCTCTGGCCAGACAAGGTCGACTATTCACTCAGTACACCAACGAAAGCTGTGATATTTGGAACAAGCGTCCAGGTTGATTTCAAGTTGATTCCGATTCTCAAAGGCTTGAAGTTTGGAAAGATTACGACAGAACTGGTTGAGAAGCAAGAGTTTACCATACAAGGCCGAGCCCCAAAACGGAGCCGTCAAGTTAACCGATCGATTGCAAAAGATGAATATCGTCCACCTGACGATATGGAGACAGTGGACATTGAGGGACAAGAAGGCTTTCTCTTTACAAGGATTATACCTATCCCACGAAGCCTCAAGAGGTGCATGCAGACGGTCGAAGCGATGGGCATCAAAATTCGGCACAATTTGATCTTCAACGTTCAGATGCGCAATCCTGATGGCCATATTTCTGAGGTGAGTAGGGAAGAACAAAATAGTTTGATAGAGATTACTAAGAAAATTCTAGCTGCATGCTACTTTGCCCCTCCTTCTTTTCATCTCTCCGAACATGCCTATTGATGACAACAATGACCTGGTCAACCAGGGTCCACAGAGCTTCAATGCTGCCATAGCCATGGACCAGCTTACCCCTCCACAGTATGGCGAGCATCAATTCGATCAGCTCTATAGCGATATCGATCCATCTGGCTACATGACGCCTGCTGGAGGACCTAGTGGCATGAATACGCCCTTCCAATCCCGAAGTCGAAGCGTCTCGACCGACAATCTGGTGTCGATGGATGGAGTAGCTTCGAACGACTTTGCAGCAAGTGTACTACAGACCCGCCTAACTAATCTAGATGTCGCCGGAACGAGTGGGATCGCACGAGAGCGGAACTCTCACCGGCCACAATTATCAAGTTCATGTGATGGTGGCGATGGTCCACTGGAAATGCTAAGGTTCAATGACAGCAGCACACCACAGAATTCCCTACCCAGAACTGGCTTTTTACAGCAACCTGAAAACGGAACGAGCCCCGGAGACAGCAATCTAGTCTCACGACGAGTATCAGAAGAAGACGAAGTAGCGTCTGGCCCTGGCACTCCACAACATATCGAATACAGCGCAGAGAGTCTAGCTAAAGTACCGAGCTACACAACAGCTTTACAGTCACAGACCAGAACACCCGTTAATAATGGCTTGCCAACCTATCAAAATGCTACTCGCGCCCCCGTTCCCTTACCGCCTCAACCACCGAGACAGGCTCTTGTCAATCAGACTGATAGAGCGGCATAGACTTGTTCCCCTTCACCCCTGGGGCGGAATAGGAGGAGACAAGTGGATCCTAAATATTCTGCTGACCATATTGCGTTTTTATCAGCCTTGTACAAAGTTCTTAATGCATTTCAGCGCAGAATCGGGACAGCATAGCCAGGAAGTTCGGATGGTCGTTTGCTTACTGATACCAGAGAGACATCCACTCAGTACTTGTATTAGATATCCTAGAGTTACAGGCTCTGTGTCCAAACCAGACAATACGTTTTCGAAGCGCCCAATTCAATTGTGATCCCAGGAGATTAGATGACTTGGAACGCTGACCGTCCCTGCAAAAAGCCGTCAAAGTGTGGCTTGACGAATGATCTGGACCTTGGCTTGGCGGCATGCACGTTGACGTCGGCCCAGCATCGTTCTTGCCCATTTCTAAGTGCTATAGGTTTTCCATTCTGATTCTTATTTTCTCCCCAAAGTCGCTGAAAGCAAAAGAGCCACATCACAGCTTTCTTTAATTGAGATACTTTCGCAGCTTCGTTTCCCCTTCTGTAAACACATTCCAAAACAAGCAACCTACAAACATGGCTTCTGGAAAGCAAAGCCTGCCTCACAGGCAGATGGTTGGTGGTTCGGACGACGAAGCTATTCCCGATGTTGACCCCAGCGATGTATGTCCGCGGGCGATCCTCCCAAATTCGAAGCCATTGCTAAGCACTACACAAACAGACATCTAGCCTACTGCTCGAGCGGTTGCAAGCTTGGAAGCACGCTTGTGGCTATCTAGAGAACTACATTACTGAGACAGAGAAGGTGGAAAAGGCTCATGCTAAGGAGTATGAGAAGGTCTTGAAGGTATGTCTAGCGCTACCAGGCTAAGAGAAGGACTTTGCTAATCGCTCTCCTAGACCGTCTCGAACCCTTTGAAAGAGGGCCATCACTTCGATCAGAATCTAGGCGGCATTGCAGGGCTTTTCGAGAACATACGCTCCAACACCCAAGGCATCGCTAATTCCCACCTTGAAGCTGAGAAGAACCTTAAAGGTTCGGTCCTACCCATCCTCGAGCGTTTACACGCGGAAATCAAGAACAAGGCCAAGGAACTGTCGAAAGGTGCTTTCAAGGGCTCTAAGGAAATCGATAAGTCGAGGAATACGACGCAGAAGCACATCGAGCTGCTTGGGCAGCACACCGCTGCTTTTGGTTCGTCGGGTGGAAAGGTGGACGCTGCAAACGATCCTTACATCCTGCAAAGAGGAGTGAACTATAGATTGCATAAGCAAGTGCTGGAGGAGAACAACAATCGCCATGACTTGCTTGCTGTGCAGGACAGCTTCTCGCATTTCGAAGCGCATGTCATCCAGACTATCCAGCAAGCTGTAAGTGCTCTTTCGGATTGCTCCCCTCCGATTTTCTGGTTTACGAACTCGGTACTGATTAGCGAATATAGATGACCGCTTTTCTTCAATGCGTTGGGGGGCAAAGCGAACGACAGAAGGCTATGTATTCGGATATCATCTCCACCACTCAGCGCGTCCCCTTAGACTTCGAGTGGAAAGGGTTCGTCCAGCGCAACAACAACACTTTAATCGATCCTTCTATACCGCAGCGCTCAGTCTCCCACATCTCATTTCCCAATCAAGACCACATCGCTACTCAGCCTCTCATCTCCGGCTTCCTAGAGCGCAAATCTCGGGCTGCTCTCAAGGGTTACAGTAGCAATTACTACGTTGTCACCCGTAGCAAGTATCTGCACGAGTTCAAGGACGATGATGAATTCCGAAAGGACCCGACTCCCGAGCTCTCGCTGTACCTACCAGATTGCACAGTGGGTGGTATCAACGGCGAGAAGTTTACGGCCAAGGGTAAGGATGCATCGAAGGGCAAGGTTGGCTCGTCTTTGGCCATGAGTCACGAGCTTGCGTTCAAGGCCCGTACCTCTTCTGATGCAGAGAAATGGTGGAGCATCATCCGCGAAGCAGCTGGTGAAGGCAACTTCACTAACTCCGTGCCCAGCAGCCCAGTGGAGAGCAGGAATGTCTCTGCGCAGCAAGCACCACCGCAGTATCAGGAACAAAAGCAGCCCGCCCCATTGCAGACTCAGGACGTACTTCGTACTGGGAATGAGGGATCAGGAGTAACGCCAGGCACTGGCATTAGCGCAGGGGACATGCCGATCTCTGGTAGTGGCGTTAGTCAGCAGCATATGACTTCCCCTGCGAGCGCTCCTCATTCTGGGGTCGATAGGGCGCCAGGTCAGTACTAGAGATTGACCAGCGAAGAGAGATGCAGTCATGGAAGGATCCAGTGCTTTCTTCCGAGCATTGAAGTATAATGATGCATGTTTTGATGGTCTTTCAGTGTCGACATGAAGTCTTCCTTATCATATACACAGCACTGCATGAATGTGTCGACCAATTCGTCCTTTCTCATGTTCTATAGCCTTGATATACCCAAACCCCCCTTTATCAAGAACCTTGTATCTTTAGCGCCGGAATAAAGCGATACCGTTTGACCGGAGCGGGACCTGCCCATGGGAATCTTGACCAACGACACCGAGAAACCTCCCCCAGTGCCTGCAGGAAAGACATGACAGCTTCAGCGCATGTCAAGAAATCCTCCATGTCCCATTGTATTACTATTATGACAGCAAAAGACCATTTGTACCTATCTGATTGCCACCTACTTCTTTGTCCAGCTTGCCGCGACCCTTGACGCTGCAAGCGATCCACATTCTTGGATCTCAATCATGCAGGTATGCTTAGCCCAATCTTTCCGGTGCTTGTGACCCTTACATCTGGTGCTGGCGAAAATTCCCGGTGTTTCACGCTTGGAAGGCGCCTTGCGGATGTACTCACGACACTATTAACGCCGTTGCTTTATTTGAAAACCGTTACTTGAGAGAGAGTGAGGCTGACTCTACAAACCTACACAGACATCCTCCAGGAATTACAACTTTGGTGGGAGCCATGCAGCGAACAGAAGAGGGCACGTGCCACAATTGTCCATAAGCGATGACAACCATCATGTCACCGAGGCTATAGGGGATATGTACGGAGATCACCAGTATGGGAAGCGAGATTCCAGACCCTTAAGCTTTCTTCCCTCGACTCCACCAAATTCTCTGTCCTCAGAGCAACAGCCGCGGCAGCCTCCGCGAGCAGGCCGCCCTTCGCCCCCACAATCTCTACGAAACGCACGAAATTCCCTAGTCAGGAACATATCGAGTGAAAGAGCACCTACGCATGTCAACGGGCAAGGCAGCATGCTGCCTGCGAGGAGCGATTCGGGCGATGGCAAGGGGACGACGCTTTCGCCCAGTGGATCGATACATCGCTCGAATTCTGAAACGGCAAATTCTCAGTTTCCCCTCAATGATATCGATTACGAATCCAATCCCAATGCTGTGGCTCAGGAGCTCAACAATCTGGCTGCTTTACGGCGCATGTCTATGGATGCAAACGCCTCTGGCGATCCCGATCTACCTTCCTTTCCTTCGAATTTCGGCATACCTAGCGCCCCTCCACATGGCGGTGATTCGGACGACACGGCGAGACTGTATTGGGTCCCCGCCAGCGTTCACCCTGAATTAGCGCCAATGGAGTTCAAGACGTTCTTAGATAAGAAGGTCAAATCATTGAAGAGGAGGTCGGAAGAGAAGTCACTTTCACCAGATGGGCTTTCGCCTGGTGGCTCGGCTGGAAGCCTGCGGCGGCGGAAATCAATGCTTTCAAGGCAAATCGACAACTCTGGTGGGCGCGGGGCAGAAGGCTACACCGACGGCGCGGAGAGGCTGGACAGAAAGAGATCACAATCAGGCGACGAGGCTTTGAAGAGTGGCATCCCAAATTTGCACGACTTGGAGGTGCTGGTCAATGAGCCAGAGCGGATCATGCAACGGCTCAGCTTAGAGACTGGTGTGGAAGGCGAGGTCTTACCTGGCGACGATGTGCCCATCTTGCCTTCAGTCCCTGGTCCTAACAACTCACTAAAACGATCAACTCGGACTACATATAGAAGAGGAGGAAGCCTCCGTAAGGGTGAACGGGGTCCGACTTCTAGGCGCGCAGCTGTCAGAAGTGAGACGATGGATGGCGACGATTCACCAGTTTCATCGCCAATTACACCAGCAGGCGAAGCCTTTAGCCTTTCGAGAGTTCAGACTGAGCCTACACATCCTCCTGAGCGGATAGCCGAGAACTTCTCAAGACCAGGTAGGCTTAACCGGCGAGCTGCAATGGCACCTCAATCTAGACAGTCACATCCATCCTCATCCCACGAAGAATCTTCAACTCGCCCATCTACAGAACTACGAGATCAGCCGAATGTAGGGCCACAGCCTCGACACTTCGTCTCTCAGATTGCGACGAATGGCCGACTAGGGGTAACGCCAGAGTCACTAGGAAAGGGGATCCCGCATATCGTCGAAACCCCGCCACCGGCAGAAGACGTGAAATCTGCTTCTAGGCAAGGCTTCACAGCACCTGAACGCACATCATCACACGAACCACCGCCTATTCACAAACCCTCAGGTCCTCCATCCAGCACAGCACCCAATGCCAGAACTCAGAATTGGACTCCGCAATCGAGAACGAATCAGACTGTGAAGACCAATCAGACTTTGAACGACATGACTTCTCATCCCTCACCTCTTCCCGGAAACAACACCCGCACAGACAGCTTGTCTTTCATACCTACATTGACTGAGGACAAGAAGTCTGCAGACGCTCGAAAAGTAAAGGAACAGAAAGAAAAGGAGAAGGAGGCCGATGGCAGTAGGAAGTCAAGTTGGAGCTGGGGCTCGCTGTTGGGCAACGAGGAAAAGGAAAAAGAGAAGAGGAAAGTGGAGGAAGCTAAGGAGGCGAAGAAAGCGAAATCGAGACTTGGGAAGCCTGCAGAGAAGTCTCATGACAATACCAGGCTCGATCTGTTGCAGACCACTATGGAAGGCAGCAGGGGTCGAGAAAGCCTGGTATTGGATCGGGGCGATCTAAAGCTCGAGGAAGAGCGGAAGAAAGAGAGTGGCCGGAAGTCTGCTGGAGGTGATACTAAGAAAGAGAAAGAGAGTGGGTTCATCTCATCGCTGTTTGGTGGAGGCAAGAAGAAAGGAGAGAGGGAATCTATGGGCAAGAAACACTTCTCACGCAATCTTTCACCTGAGCCGCCTGCACGAATCCTTAAGCCGGATATTGATTACAATTGGACGAGGTTTTCGATCCTTGAGGAACGTGCTATCTATCGGATGGCACATATCAAGCTTGCTAACCCTCGACGAGCACTGCACTCCCAGGTGTTGCTCAGTAACTTCATGTAAGTGCATAGTCGCCGGAAGTCGGGTTCCAACACTGATCACCTTAGGTACTCCTATCTTGCCAAAGTACAACAGATGCATCCTCAGGCCCAAATCCCGCAGTCTGCAGCGCAACGCAATGCGCAAGCGCAGCAAAAGAAGGATCAGCCAGAGGAGTTCTCACAGTATCAAAAGTACCAAGAGGTGAGCAATGAACCGTCTCCCATTTGTCGCTCCTCAAGCTAACATTTACCAGCAACAACGCCGTCAGCAAGAACGAGAAGACCAAGCATCCACTGTAGCAGCATCTACATCCTTACAGCAATCTTCTCCCACCCTCGTCGCTTCCACACCTTCACACGACTCCGGCAGCTTCATGGACATGGACTACGACTACGATCAGTCCGAGTCGACCGACAGCATGCCCGAGAGCAGGCATCGACAAGAGGCCGAGAGCAAGTATCGTCCTCAGTCGCGCGCGAGTCAGCATAGCCAAGAAAGTGGCAATGGGTATACGAACCACGGGCATGGAAGTCACCATCGTCGCCAGCAGCAGCAACAACAACAACAACAACAGCAGCAGCAGCAGCAGCGGGGGTATGATCCACAGCAGGCGAATCCATATCAGTATCAGCAGAGCCAATTTGATGAGCTGGGGAGGGCGGATGATGATGATATGTGGTGAAGGAGTTTTAACGTTTCGACTTTGCAATGCAGAGTAAACCAGGTCAATCCAATGATTAGTGTTACGGCAGCTATCGAAAGTCACAAAGCCTACTCTTTGGATGAGTAGTAATGCAGCATTTATAGGTGCATAACGAACGGGCCCTTCGTGGGATGTCTCGAGATTGTCGGGCAATGTTAGGCCACTGAGAACGAGGAATTTTCAGAATACCGGCACCCCATGCCTTTTTCAACGAGGCCTTCGAAACAAGAGACTTTCCAAATATCAGGAGGGGAGGAAGGGGAATCCGTTCCTAGTAAGCGGAAAGCGGCAGGCTTCGTCCGTTTTTCCACCAACGGAGGATTCGTGCTTTCTCCCTTCTCCCAATCCATGTACATTACGATCGTCAAGAGCGATATACCATACAGCGCGTCTCAATGTATATCTCAAGGCATTGATCATTCATCCTCTATACCACTTTCCACCTTTGCCTAATCCAATATAAAACTTCGTCTCCAAGATTCCTCATCTTCAACGCCACACATCCATTTACCCGCTACTCCCACTAGTTCCCGCATCATGTCATCATCCCGTCTATCGCGCCACCTGCACCGAAATACCTTAGACACCTGCATTGACGTTAACGTCTCTCATTCCAACCCAATTCCATATCTTCTCCACCACAGCCACCCATCCCTATAAGAAGGCCACCACATGCGCTTCCCCTCCTTCCCAATCATCGTCCGCACCTTCGGTCTCGCAAACTTCACCACCCTCCGAACTTCATTCCCAGCTGCAGCATACCGCGCTCTACCAGCCCCTAACCCAGCACTGCAGTCTATGCCAACCATCCCCTTCCTGGGCGCCCTCTTCGGTCAACAAAAACGCGATATGACGGATTATCCAGTAAAGAAGTCCGACGATGAGTGGCAAGCCGTCTTATCTCCCGAGCAATTCCGAGTCGTCAGAGAAAAAGGCACCGAAGCGCCATACACAGGCGAATATGATAGACACATGCCGTCAGCAGGGACCTACGTAAGCCCCTCCCTTCCACCTAAAACCCAAAACAAAAACACCCCCCTCTGACGCTCCCTATTCATAGGAATGCGTCGCCTGCAAAGCGCCCCTCTATCGCGCTACCCATAAATTCAAATCTGGCTGCGGCTGGCCTGCGTACTTTGACAGTATCCCGGGCGCGGTGACGAGACATACGGATAGTACGTTTGGGATGGCGCGGACCGAGATCATTTGTTCGAAGTGTGGAGGACACCTGGGGCACGTGTTTAAGGGGGAGGGGTATCCGACGCCTACGGATGAGAGGCATTGTGTTAATAGTGTGAGTTTGAAGTTTACGGAAGGGGAGAAGGAATTGTAGGATTGATGGTGGTGTGAGGGTCAATGGTGGGTGGAGAAGGGGGGAGGGTGGAGATGTGTGATGAAGATATTAGATGAATTTGAAATGCATTCTTGAAAAGGAACAATGCTCCTTTGCGCTCTGTGAAAAATTACGCGTAGGAAAATAGAGGCAGTTCATGATCATGCCATTTCACTGCGTTGGATCATAAGCCTTTCAAGGTCCTATATCACAGTGTGCGCTACTTTACCGACCATCTCGACAGGCCTATTGCGCCTTACGTCCTTAAGCATACTGCTGGTCTCTACCGATAGAAATCATTAGGATTCCCCACATCCGACCCAGCCACGCTCCCCTCCACCTCTCCTCTCCCGCCTTGCTGGTAACCAGGCGCGTGATAGGCCTGATACTGCTGAGCAGCTGGCGGCCCCGAATTAAGCACCGGATACGGATGTTGCCCCAAGTTTGGAGACGGCGCACTTGGCGGCGGTTGTGAAGGCGGCGGCTGACTATATGAAGCGTATTGAGGCTGCTGCGGAGGTTCATGCGGGGTGTGGGGGTATGGTGCTTGTGCTTGAGATTGAGATTGTGGTTGTGTGGCGCCGTAAGGTGGTTGCTGCTGTGGCTCATCTGGGGCGTAGACGGATGGCGAGTACTCGTTTTGCCCAGGCTGGGCTTGTTGGAGGTGTGGTGGGTATGAGTGGGACGGTTGGACGTCGGCGGGGCTGGTGTAGGATGTAGTAGAGAGCTCTTGTGGGTTGTCGTAGGTGGATTGCGGACGGTGGGAGTAGGGGTCTGAGGATGGTGGAGCGGCATTGCCTGATGGTATTCGGCCCTGTGGTTGTTGGGACGGGGGCGCTTGATTGGCGTATGTGAATGGCTGAGGAGCGCTTTGGGGTGGGTATTGAGGTTTTGAAGTACGCGAGTCTGGTGCTGTCAGTTGTGATGTGGAATGGATTGTCAAAGGGGCTGACCTGGACGAGGACCATCTGGGCCTGGAGTATAGAACCGTCCGGGGCCCTGCTGAGGAGGAGCACCTTGAGGAGGATACCCACCGCCGCCGCCGTAGCCATATTGAGGCTGACCAGGACGTCCATACTGCTGTTGTGCTGGCTGTGAGATGGAGGCTTCTAGCAAGGATTCATAGTCTCTCCGAGCTTTGATAAACTTCTCATTCAGCTGCGTAAAATCATCTGAACCATGCTGTCAGCCTCATTTACCGCATTTCATGGTGACGGTCTTACCTTTCTTCTGCGAATATTTCCCAATCAACTCAATCAGCTTCGGCCTAATCGCGAGTGTGCTATGATAAAGTTCCGTAATCTCCTCGCTATCCCTAACATTCAACTCCGAGCTGCTCGTACTTAGCAGCGTCAACAGCTTCTCCACATTCTTGATCTCCCCAAACACTTCAGCTTCCATCCGCGCCTCCCTGTGTAAATCATCTTGTGTCGGATCTGCCAACTTCTCGACGTAGTTCAAAGGAAAGATGCCGGTCTGGCCTCGAAGCGAGCCTTTCCACCAATCTTTATATACTGACTCTATCACGGCAATGATATCGCCTTTGCGAAATTGGAGCTCGCCGGCTTCTGAGGGTTGGAAGTCGAAGAGGGCGCGGACGCGGGAGACGGTGGCGGCTGTTGTGCCTTGGGAGACGAGCTGTGCGGGTGCTGTTTGCTGAGAGGGACCTGCTGAGGAGGATGATGCGGCCCCCTGGCTTGGCTTCTTTCCTGATGCCGGCTCAGGTGTGGCTTTGTCTTTGATGGAGAGGGCGAGCGCCATTTGGAGTTCTTCTTCCTCCTTTTGCCTGTCTACATCCGTGATCTGGCGTTTTGTGGGAGCAGCTGGCGGGTAAAGGTTGGGATCTGAGAGGTGTTAGGGAGTAATTGCAATAGTGTTGACTTTGGGGGTCGTAATTTGGCTCTTGAGCTTCATATAAGCTTGCTCCATAATGCCGAGATCTGGATCCCGCTTGAACATCTCCGTCCACTCTGCCATCCGCTCCAGTATCTTGGCTTTCACTTGTTGATGGGTGTTCTGCTCTTCAATCAGCCGCCAGCCTTGCGCGATACCGGTCCATGATCTATCCTCAACGTACTCTGTCGTTCGCCAACCGCAGCATAGCGTCTGTAAAGCTCCTTGATGACAACTCCCGATGCATATTGTTCCCACAATTCTGCGATAAGGCATTTGCCAACTAACGCCCAGCTATCAGCGCCTGTTGTCCAACTTCCCAGATATCGTAGCCTTACTTCAAGTGTATAAAGCTGCACGTTCGCATTTCGGTGGGCAAGCCGCTTGATCATCGAGGCAACCGCATCTTTGGCTCTAAACAAAACGTGATCAGTCCACACTCTCCTGCGAGCGTGTGTAAAGCTATGGCATACCCCGAGTCTTCTGCGCCGACTCTGTCGCACACATCCTTGGTCTTCTCAGTATGCCATTTTGAACCTGCGTCATGATGCTCCCGTTCGTACGTACCAATATGAATTCCCAATTCTCTGAGGTGAGGTTCTCGTCTGTTGCTTTCGCTAGGAGACTGTAAGTGACTGCCTGGATCTCTGGTGCTGGGGAGCTTACCAACGGCATCGTCGAAACCGTTCTGCTGGGCGCGGAACATTATCGTAGAACTCCAGAGAACTCAACAGCGATCAAAGTACAAGAGATTATGAGCGAGTAAGGTGAATGTTGTTACAATGTAAGTTGCGTTGGAGAGCTGCATGAACATCTGCCTTGTGGAAGACACTAGCGGCGGTCGATGTGGCTGAAGATTTAATGACGACGCTGCTGAGGCGTTCTCGGCGTTCCACTCTCTACACTTCTATAATTTGATTACAACAACAGCATGGGTATTTGTTTTGGAATTTCGCTTTTCATGGCTATGTGTGTCATACCTCTAGAGTACTAGCTAGAAATGCAGGCCGTTCACATGAGGCTTCCCCCTGTCTTTGGTATCAAGCGTGAAAGTCGAGATAGGCGAATACATCTTCCCATGCCATCGTCTCCCGTTGCAGACAGGCTGCCGTAAGAGAATAAATGACAAAGCAAGAAATCCGGCCGCGCAGTACGCCCCCTTCTAAAAGACGTCTTTCGGATTTTGTTCGATGTATGTAAATAGAAGGGACACGCTGTCGACGCAAGCTTGGATTGGATGCGCGGAGAGGTTCACGCAATCCGCAGTATCCCATGGTATCCTTTACCGCATACAATGCACTGATCAAAGCAGTGGTCTGCCATGACATGAGGACCGTTATCTTGTTGATGGCGGATAAGGCTGGACGTATTGGTCAATAGGCCCCACGACGGCGGACGGTGTGGAGCAAGAAATTTGAAGATCGCAAAATCTAGTGCAGGTTGCTGGTGGACAGGTACGTGTGTTCAAGAACCTTTCTGCGCTCTCTCTGCGGCGCGGCTGGTGCGGGCTGAGCGCACGAGAGGAGCCAGATTGATCAAAGGCTCGGCTGTCTGCATGTATGGGTGCTAGTACTGTGTCAGCTGGCGAAACCTAATCATCAAACCAATGTCATACCCTCAAAAGGTCATGTGCAGACGCTCGTTTATCGGGATCAACCCTGAGCGCAAAGTTCAAGAAGTCTTTGAAGACTTGTGATAGTTCGTGCTCCTCCTTGATCTTTGGAGTTCCATTGGTAGCAATCAAGTAGAGAGCTCGGAGTGGGGACTCAGTGAGATACGGTGGCTCGCCTTCGATCATCTCAATAGCCATAATTCCAAGACTCCATATGTCGACTTTGCGACCATACTCTTTTCGCGTGACGACTTCAGGGGCCATCCAGTAGGGTGTACCAACCATGGTGGTGCGCTTGTTGTGAGACTCATTGATTTGAGCGCAAAATCCAAAGTCAGCTGCATTCGATTAGTTTGATTCTCTTAAAAACAGCGACGAACGTACTCAGCTTGATGTTACCATCTAGAGCAAGCAAGATGTTGTCTGACTTGATGTCGCGGTGGATAACACCCTTCGAGTGCAAATGTTGCAGCCCGTTCAATGTCTGCGAATGTCTTAGTCCAATTTGATGCATCAAAGGTTTCAGAAGTACAAGGACGTACCTCCCGACAAACAGCAGCAATCTGCCCCTCACTCATCAAGTTGAAGGTGACTACGTCTGTCAAGCTTCCTCCTTCCATGTATTCCATTATGACCCATAGATCGCCTTGCCGCAAATAGCTGTCCATGAAATTTACAATGTTCTTGTGCTTGCTGTCTTTCATTACGAGAATCTCGTTGATTATAAGATCCTTCTTTGGCTGCTGCTCAAGGTTCATCTGCTTTATGGCGACAAGCTTGTTGTCGCCATTCTGGCGCGCTGTGTAAACACCTCCTGATGCACCCTGGCCAATCTTGTTCAAGTCTCTGTACCTTTTCATTGGATCCCCAGGGGTGCAGATGGCATTAAGCCTAGCAACGATATCGATGCCAGTACTACGATTAGGTCGTCGCCGTGGCGCAGGACCGGAACGAGCCTGGTGCGTTGGATGAGGGATATTTTGAGGATCTGGAGAGGTGGGAGAGAACTGTTGTGGTGGAGATGCTGGCGGTGTTTCTTGTAGCGGAGGTTGCCGTTGGCTTGGACTTCGGTCGATTTGATTGGGCTGTGGCGGTTTTTGAGCTGTCGCGAGTGCATGCTGTTGTTGCTGCTGCTGATAGTGGTTCGAACCAGGCACGACCCCAGGAGTAGGACGTGAAGGCTGACGAGTAAGCCCGTTGACCTGTGCCTTCGAAGGCTGTCTTTGGAGCCCGAAATCTTGTTCTTGCTCCTCATTTGCATTTGAAACTGGGCGGTTCCTGATCGGCAACTCTTCACTCGGCCTGCCTTGAGTTGGCGAAAAATCTTTCGCAACATTTGGTGCATGCGGTGCAGCGCGGGCTGGAGTAAAGTTCGCAGGTGGAGACGTGCCAGGCGGTCTGGGCGCTGGACGACCAGGAAGTAGGTTGGCTCCATTCGCACGCTGATCCATAGACGGAGTGCTTGGGGCGAAGGCGCTAGGATTAGGCACGCTTCGCGGGATTGGAGGAGGGGCGCGCGGGTTCTCGAAGCTGGTCTCGTGGTTCGAAGGGAATCGCGGACTTGCTGGAGGACTTGCAATAGTGGAGAGAGGGGGATTGGGTTGAGGGGCTGAGTTGGTAGGCATAAGAAGGCTAAATCCAGAAGCTGATGGATCTGCTCTTGCATGGTCGAATTTGTGCCACACGTTCTCCTCATCTTGGCCTGCTTGAGTATCTTTGTAGAAGGTCATGATATCCACGATAGCCTGTCGGTTCTCCCGTTGCTCAACATCACCAATCCCAGCGTCTTGTAACATTCTCTGCCATTCTTTAGGCAAACCCTGAGACTCGTTAGAAAAAGTTTGATAAGTTGGGCCTGGAGCTGTCCAAGCACAATACGGTGCACTCCAAGCATAGGGTCCGGTACGTTGCACTTTGTAACCAGGACCATATGAAATATATCCGTTCACGTGAAGAGAAGTAACGAAATGACTTGACCTTACCGTGAATTGCCCAGTTTCGTTGTCGAATCCTACATGGGTAACGTGTACCGGGTTCTCTGGAGCAGAGATCTTGACGCTGTTGGCTCTTGGCGAGCCCAAGACGCTCCCTATCAAAGAGGAGAGTCCACTCTTCTTCTTCCAAGGAGTCGAGCTCTTTCCGCTTGCTTCGTCTGAGTATCGCTTTGAGGAGTGCATTGATGAAGTCTCCACATCAGGTGGGGTGCCGGTGTTCATTGAGCGGTCCCCAATCGAGAAGCTGGCGGATTGGCGGAGAGAGGGAGTCATCATTTTCGCATTTGGTGTTGTGTAAGAGAGCGGTGGCGGGCCAGGTCGGCGCAAAGAATTTTGGTAGCCAGAAGCTTTGGTGCTGTCGAGGGTGCTCAGAGTGCCTGGGTGCGCATTGAATTCATCAGCACCCCGCTCTTCGAATGATTGACGCGCCTGGTATTGGTTGCGATTATGATATGCTTCTGAGGAGGGTGAGTGTGTGGATTGATTGGTAGGGTTCGGTGAGCGTTCCAGCGATGAGCTGGAGGAGGTATGGTATGAGGGGGTGCGGTCGTGACTGCTTGCGGGGGATTGAGAGGATGAGGGCTGTCGCTGCAAGCCTGTCGCACTGGTCTGGTTCATGCTAGTGTTTGTGTTCGCGCGTGCCGGTGGTTCCTTCAGGAGACGGCGGGACTTGAAGCCCTGCTTGAGGTTGTCCATCATTGCGAGGCGGCGCTGAAGGTGTTGTCGTAGATGGCGGCTGACGGGAGCCAATCGCGACGACGCCTTGGCAAAAACCTTGGGCAGTAGGCATAAAGCCCTAAGGTAGCTTGGAAGATGAACAGCTCAATCTTTGTCAAATCGATTTGAGATTGTATGAAACTTGTGTCCACATATCAGAAGGGCTTTATAGTTGCAACCATGGTTGAGGTTCTCAGGTTTCACAGCGATCTTGCACCTTTTGCCGATCTTCTCTTGGTCGATCAGCGGCACTCCTGAGCGTTGACAGCTAAGTAGCGAGCGGCGAGCCTTAAAATACCACCAAGAATCACTATCGTCAATATCATCGACTTTTATGTAGCCTACTTATCAAGCCGTTCTTACGATAAGCAGAGGATAGCTACGATTACAGAGCTTCATGCAAGGCTCTGCTCCTTTGACATAGTTCAATGTCATCGCCTGATGCACTTTCGCAAGGTCTGTTTCTGCCATCTTTTGTTTCTCTCAATTCCAAATACAAACCATCACCACTAGAAGGAGCTTGCCTCCTTGCATAGCTTTACTGCGTCGGTCACAATGTTAGAAGCGCGATGCCTGACTGGCGCTGGGTAATTTGAAATAGATTCCCATGTTCGTTCCTAGGTAACCATTGTCCTTGTGCTGTGGAATAGCCTCCTCGTCGACGCCCCGACGATATGTCTTGAACTTGACAGAGGAACAAATCTTCCCTTCTTGGGCTCTAGAGTGATCCAGATTGCCTACCATCAGAGTGATAATCTCGATTAGAGAGTAAAGTACATTGTCACTACTGCATGCAAAGCGCTATTGTTGAAAAATTGAGAGTGACGAGTATGTATTGGGACAAGGTGGGATTTGTAGGATAGGAGCCGCCAAGGCGCTAAAATATATAGTGCCGAATAATCTCCGTGAATTTTCTCGAAACCTCTTGCACATGCTGGGACATCTCTGACTCTACTCCGTACTATTGAACCCTGCCACCTCCTTCCTGAGTTCCGTTTTCCTCTACAGAGCTCTTTCCTATCAATACAGGCCTCACTCTTCCTAAACCCCTCTTTACTCTGCACCACTCTATTCGATCCCTTGGCAGGCTTCGAGCCCTTCACTGTTGGTCCTCGAGTCACCTTACACCATGTCTACTTAAAAGCTCGTTCCCACCCTCTGAATCAACCCTGAGCTTTTGTCGAAGCTAGAGTATCACTCTAGTTTCTGACGCCCGCATACAGTCTTCGACACCGCCATCAATATGGACACCCAAATTCCATCGAACGGGGCAAGCTCTGAAGCACCTCAAAACCTGTCGGCAGCAGAAAGGCTCCGACAAAAACATGAAGCTGATGCTGCCCACCGCGCAATGGTCGAAGACGTCGTTGACGAGGAAGACATTGCCCACCCCCCACCATCAATGCAAGTTGCTTTACACTCAGAGCCTGCTGCTACCCCAGTCGAATCAGCCGTCCCAATTTCAGAGAAAGCTGCTGGGAAACAGAAAGCGAAGGAAGATTTGGTACCCGCTCTCGGTGCTGCAAAGCCAAATGGCGTCCCATCCCTGAATACGCAGTCTGAAGAAGCTTTCCCTGCGCTTGGTGGTGGACCCAAAGCTCCAGCAGCAGCTCCTGCAGCCATGGCATGGGGAGCAAAGAAGCCTACATCCGTACATGCTAGCCTCAATGGTATCAATGGACATGGCCCGCCGTCAAGTATGACCTCTTCTCGCGCCTCAACCCCCACTTCTGGTGTATTGACGCCGACTTCCACCAATCCTTCCGTTGCTCAACCTCGAGGTATCCCAGTCCCGAAACCCATGTCAAAGCCTGGCAGACACAGCGAAAGAATAGAGCTCGCGCCTTCGCAGATGTTGCCACGGGACCAATTGAAGAAGCCACTTCAGGAGACGCTCCGAGGGATCAATAAAAGGTCGAAAGCCAATGTGGAAATGAAGTCTGGTCCAAACGGAATGATCATCTTTGAGGGGACAGGCCCAGTTGATGCAACTAGGCAAGCTCTCAAAGATCTAGCTAAAGAAGTCGGGTCTAAGGTATGTCTTTTCAGGCCTTCGTTATGGGCGAGGCTAATAGTCAATAGCAACAAGTCAAAGTCGCAGTACCCTTGAATGTACGACCCCACATCATTGGTCGTCAAGGCACCATAATCCAAGGCATCTCAAAACGGACAGGTGCTCGCGTCCAAATACCAAAGACGGAAGACACCCCAGGTCTTGATCTCGATGATGATGACAGTCTTACTGTCGATGTTACCATCGAAGGCGATGCCGTCTCTGCCGAGATGGCAAAGCGTGAGATCGATGCCATTGTCAACGAACGTACATCCACTGTGAATATGCGGTTGCGAGACGTTCCTGCAGAGTTCTATCCCTTCATCGCTGGTCCACATAACTCCAGGATTGACGCGCTGGAAGATGGCCGACAAGTCAGAATTCAAGTCCCTCACTATCACACATGGTCAGACCAGGCACCTCCTCAGCCTCCTTCCAGTGGAATGCCGGAATTCGTACCAAGCTTAACCAACCACATCAAAATCTCTGGCGATCGACTAGCGGCTCAAGAGGCACGAGCCGAGATCGACCGCCGGGTCCAAGAGCTTCGTCGTCAATTAACCCTGTCTCAAATCCCCATCGATCGTGGCCGGCATCAGTTCGTGCTTGATCGTGGAGGCGCATCACTGCATGATTTACTGCAAGAAACTGGCTGCTCCGTTATCCTGCCTCCTGCGTCCGAGGACACAGAAGTGCTCACTGTCGTTGGACCCCAAGGCAGTATCGATGCCGGCATGGATAAAGTCATGAATCTGGCTATGAGCATGCAGATGTCCAACGTTGATTTAGCTCGTGACATTGCACGCCGACATGCGAACGCGCCCATGGGTCCAGAAGCGCACGCCAGGGCTCTGACTAGGTACCTACTTCGCCGAAAAGCTGTTGAGCAACTGGAACAACAGTACAACGCCCGTATCATTCTACCTCCCCCAGGCAATGGTCCAACAAATTGGGAAATCTACTCCCGGGATGGGGCAAACGGCATTCGTGCGCGATCTGACATCATGAATATGATGAATGCGCATCCGCCTACCAGGCTCCGACACGTTGAAGTTGACCCATTCTTCCAGCAACACGTCCATCGGCAAGGAGCAAAGCACGTTCGTGAAAACTTCGGGGTAAATCTGCTATCCCCGGATGAGACTGATGAATCGCCACATATCGTTTTGGTATATGAAGGCCCCTCTGGTGCGGATCAGGATTATCAATTGCCGAGACAACAACCCAGTCCTCAAGAGATCGCCCAGTTCGAGAGGAGTCTACATCAGGCTCAAGAGCACCTCCTTAGTCTCATTCAAGGTCACGAGGACATTGATGACACAAATGTCGAAGTTCCACCTAAGTAAGTTGCCATTTCTTGCCTAGAAGAGACTTTTTAATCCTTAGCAGATTCCATGAGAAAGTGCGCAGATTTGTTCTTCGTGAGCAGCAAAATCTTCCACCCACGGAGATTCCAGTCCAAGTTTCTTTCATCAATGGGTCTAGTGACAGCTCCCTACGGGGACCAAGCTCAGCCGTTGAAACCTTGGCAGAGAAGATCGTAGTGTTCATTGAGACTGAGAAACGAGACGAACTGGAGCGAAATCATGTCACTAGCTTCGACTTCCCGCAGAAGTATGCCAATTATCTTATCGGCAAGAGAGGCGAGAACATCAATAAATATCGCGAAGAATTCGATATTGACATTCAGGTTAAAGACGGTAAAGTCGACATAACAGGGCCGAAAGCGAAAGCAGACGCTGCCAAGTCCAAGATCATTGCTTTTGCAAAGAAGATCGAAGACGAGGCTACTCATGTACTGAAGGTCAAGCCGCAATATCATCGCGATATGATCGGCACAAAGGGAAGCCAAGTAAACCACCTCCAAAACAAGTACAACGTGCGAATCAATTTCCCTCGCACAGCTCACGTCGACGATGATAGGTCCGTCGCCGATGATGCAAGCGAGGCAGGGAGCCCAAGGAATCGAAGATCCAATCAGGCACCGGATGAAGTTATCATCCGAGGGCCCAAGAAAGGCGCCGACGAGGCTAGGGACGAGCTTCTGAATCTTTTGCAGTGGACTCTAGACAATTCGTACGTCTCCAACGTCTCTGTTGCCCAGGCTCAATTGCCTTCTCTTATCGGGCTAGGAGGCCGAGAAATGGAGAGTGTAAGGCTACAAACGGGTGCTCAAATTGATGTTCCAGGCCGAGAAGGCGCAGATCCTCAAGGCCGCGTCCAAATTCAACTAAAGGGCACTAAACAGCAGGTCGAGGACGCTAGGAAGCTACTGGAACTGAAAGTGAAAGCCTTTGATGACAGTATCACGAGGTCCATTGACATTGACAAGAAATATCACAAGACCTTGATCGGTAGCGGGGGTTAGTCCTCTACTATAGTATGATCTACTTGCCAGCACTAACATCTTTTCTAGGAGCCAAGATCAGGAACATTGTAGTCCAGGCTGGCGGATCAGACGATCGACGTGATCTTGCCAGGACTGTTCGCTTTCCTCGCCAAGACTCCGACGACAATACCATCCGTGTCGAAGGCCAAAAGGCTGTGGTCGATAAGATCGTAGCAGCGATTGAAGCTTTTGCAGGCCAGCGCGATAATCAGACCACTGAGATCATCGAAGTTGCTCCTGAAAAGCACCGCATCCTCATCGGACGTGGCGGGGAGGCTCGAAGAGTTTTGGAGTCACAGTTCAAGATTGGCCTGGACATCCCAAAGCTGTCGCAGACTGGAGCCGCACGCTCCCAGGTCAAGGTTTCCGGCCAGCCTGCGGATGTCGAGAAGGCTAAGACTCATATTCTGGAGCTGATCAAGGACCAAGAAGGGGAAACATTGCAAGTACCGCGTAAATACCATCAAAGCATTTCCGACGACGGGCAGTTCTTCAGACGCCTGAGGAACGACCACAAGGTCACAGTCGACCACGCAGGACACCACCCACCGCAGAAATCTACGACGACACCGCGCCCACAAATGAATGGAGGAGCGGCCATGCCGCTGATCACTGACGATCCTGACTCCGTGGGCCACCATTTTGAAATTTTCGACGGCGCAGAGAATGCTGAAGAAGGGGAGATCCCGTGGGTTCTACGAGGCTCATCAGAGAGCGTTGCGAAAGGTCGCGCAATGCTCGAGAAAGCCATCGAGCACGCCAAGAGCCAGGAAACGCAAACAATTGGGTACCTCGTTCTGCCAGACCCGAAGACCTACCGCTTCATTATTGGGCAAGGCGGCTCGCAGATCAACACCATTCGCAAGCAGACGGGTTGTAGAATCACGGTACCTCGAGACCAGGCACGAGGCTCAGCCATCGAGATTGTAGGAACCAAGGATGGTGTCGAGCAAGCTCGCGACATTATACTTGATGTCGTGCAGAATGGTGGTCGAAGGGATTAAAGACGTATTGGCAGAGTGGGAGTGCACAGCTTTCATGTAAGACCATTGTCCAAAAAATTCTGGGAAGGCTTCGACTTGCCTGGAAGTTTTGGTTGCTTGCATGCAAAAGGTTGAGTACGATACGCCATAGTATGTAGAGTACAGAAGTGAAATGAAATCGATAAATGACCTTGGAACATATTTTACCAAATCCCCTCATCTGGATGCATGGATCTCAATACGTAGGTAAGCAACCCTTGATATGGTTCAAAGAGCGTGGTAGATGGAGTAGGAAGACTGCGCAAGCTTCGGGACGGGAGCGATGAGTGCCCCCAATTTTCATTGCAAAGAGCAGAAACTGTTGCTGTTCGAGCTCAAGTTTGACTTGATTCTGCGAGGTATTTGAATGGCCCCGCTTGGATAGAATTCCATCGACGGGGATCATGACCGTCAATTTCTCCAAAAGAAATACGGTAAGGTATAGGTTGTGGTCAAGGTTGCATTGGTAGAGAGCCAGACAAATATCTACTTTTTAGACCAAGCATCGTAATTATGGGGTAAAGTTCGCTACTCTACACGTTCAGCAACCGGTTGAGTTTGGGTCGATCCTGAACGTAGCCTTGCGAAATTCGGTATACCTTTACAGATATCAGACTTACAAGAGAAACTTAGCTTAACCTTCTCCCGCAACTACGAGTATCTAGGTACATGAGCTCTGGCTCTTGATCTATCATGGCTAAAAATCAGAGGTCTTGTATCTTTTAGCTTCTCCCCTGTAGAGATTCAGAGTTGTCTGGTCCTGTTAGAATCTTTTGATATGGAGCGAAATATCTCTTCCGGAGCTAACCCAGAACATTGCATAGAATGTTACAATTTTCCTCCCGCATCCTTCTCGCTGGCCATCTTCTATCAACATTTCCTCTTTGCCTTGCAGTCACATTCTCCATCTTGTACATATGTGGAGACTATCGTGTTTTGCTATTATGTCCTCGAGTCTAAGTCCAAGTCTAATATACGTGACTCACTGACAGGTGATTGACTATTCGTACTTTGCACTGATGTATTCATACGAAGGACGCGACGATATTCCGTCCCTGTTTACGCAAGTTGCGTTTCAACTGTAACAGTGCGTACTCGCGTTGCTTCTGTATAGCTGCAACCTTTGGCCTTTGTTTACTTGCAATCTCTGAGGAGCCGCTGCAATGTTGCGTGATATGATAAAGCGTGCGTCGCAGCTTGCAAGCTTAAAACAGATTGCGTTGCAGAGACAAACATGGAGCCTGTGTCGGGGAAATACTCGACCGTACACAAACTTGTCATCCTCAGCAAGTCCTAAGTCGTTCTCGCCAACTCGTCGAATCGCATTCTCTTCGAAGAGTCTTGTAGGTCACCATCCTTTAGTGCCTGACAATGCTTGGAAGACGACCTTTGTCTTGTGCCACTGCCTACCCGTCTGCAGTGTTCGAGTTCACTCCACGAATCCTTCCCAGAAGTCTAAGGATCGTCTCTGTAGCGTGTGCCAAAACCTTGACCTTGGCATGATCTTCGAACACGGGATCAATGAAGATCGTTCGCTGGCAGCGGAGGAACCGGAGAACGGCGCCTTGGTCAGACCCTCACCGGAAGTCCAAAGGCTGTGGCAAGAGGAACGGGAGAGAGGCGCATTAAGTAGCCTCTCCGCAGAAGATCATAATCATATGCTTGATATCGCCAGGCCCGCAATCGATATCGGTTACCTCGACACAATTCCGGACAAGGCAGAAGAATGTGCACTCTGCGAGCTCATTGTTATGGCCGCGTTTATGTCTCATCCGGACTTGTTCGAGGAAGACGATAATGAAGATTTCGTTCTCGTAGACTTGGATGAGCGACTCAGGTGCTATCTGTTGACATTCCCCGCGGACGAGACCCAAGAATTCAGATCACAAGATACAGGACCTTCAGCTACATACATCGAGATCCAATTTCGTGCAGCAGGGGGCCAGAGACTTCTACCAGGGCACCATCTTCTTCAAGATGCTCGCGACGCTAAGCCGGGTCATAATGAGAACATCCCCACTTTCGGAGGCGGAGGCGCTCGTACCCGCCTATACAACGCCCGGTTAATCGGCAAAACACAGATCGACTTTGGATTGCTTCGAAGTTGGATGCATTTCTGCGAGCATAATCACACATATCCGAATTGCACTGATAAGACATACGGAATGCGCAATTCTTCCATGAGCTTCAAAGTCATAGATGTGCATAATAGAAGGGTCATCGACGCCCCTCCCGGTTGCAGGTACCTGGCACTCAGTTATGTCTGGGGTACACCACTTGCAGAAAGCCTTGCATCTCGCAAGGAGGTTGTAGAGCCTGTTTGCTCCTTCCCGAGGGAAATACCAGACACTTTACCCAGAACTATCGAGGACGCGATCTTCCTTGTCAAGCAGCTAGGTGAGTCTTTTCTATGGGTAGATAGCCTTTGCATCGACCAGAACTCGCCTACGGACAAAGGCTCACAAGTCCGATTCATGGACCGGATCTACGGCAACGCCTTCCTGACTATCATCGCTGTTTATGGCGACAACGCCGACGCCGGTCTGCCTGGCGTTCAACTGCATTCCAGATACGCAGAGGGGCAGCGTTGGGCGGACATCAACGGGACTCGAGTCTTCGTTTCGTTACCTTCGCTTGCTACAGAGCTATCCCAGAATAACTGGAACCATCGAGGTTGGACGTACCAAGAAGGACTGCTTTCGCCAAGATGTCTGATTTTTACGCAGTCCCAAGTCTACTGGAAATGCTCCGCAGAACTTCTCTCCGAAAGTATTGCGGAAGGGGAAGATTCGCAGCGGAAGTGGGTTAAGCCTGCACAGTGGTACGATACTTTCAGCAGCCCTACTCTGGCCGGTGCAGTCAACCGCGATGGATATGCGCTGTCCAAGAAAGCGGTTGCTGCCAATGGAGTCGAGTATCTCAGCTATGCGGCACACGTTGAGCGCTACACTTCGAGGCTGCTGAGCTTCGAGAGCGATGCTTTACCCGCCTTTACCGGAATCCTTAATGCTCTGAGCCGAAGATCCTACTCAAAAATGATTTGGGCGCTTCCTGACTCCATTTTCGATCTTGCTCTCCTGTGGAAGACGGAGAGTAGATCAGCAGGCTCTAAGGGACGAAGACCGGATATTCCGAGCTGGTCTTGGGTCTCTTGGTCTGGAGAAGTCACGTATGATCGTGAGATCAAGGCTGGATATGTCACTCTGGGAACCCATGCATTGCCAGTCAATGAGTACTGGTACGAGAGTGCTGACTCACACAAACTAAAAATCATTCAGGAGGTGGATCTCGATGTTGATGACGATGACGACGATGACGAGGAAAAGCAGTCTGCGCAAAATGATGGCAGTATGCAAGAATCTTTATCTGACGAGAATCTACTTGAGAAGTCTGCACCGCCAAGCCCGCTCACCCTGTTCCTATACTTCGAGGCCGAATCCGCGAAATTCACCCTACAAGCAACCGCCACCTTTTTGCATCAGTTCTGCATAACTCCCAATGTCAGCGCCACTACAGCAGCAAAGGAACTCTTCGAGCCAGACATCGGCGAAACGGTCTGGATCGACGATCCCTGGGACGGCGAAACGAACCCAAACGATGATGAAAGCGAGCCACCACGCGAGCGCTTCGTCGGAAAAGAATGGGAGTTCATCAAGATGTCAACATGGGACGAAACAGAGGTTCTTCAGTACAAAACAGCGGAGTATGCGAGATATAAAGAGCCAGTGCATAATGTATTGATGATTGAATGGAAAGACGATACGGCGTACCGTATGGGGATGGGATCAATCAAAGCTAGTATCTGGGAGAAGGCAAAGCCTTTGAGGAAGAGCATCAAGCTTGGGTGAATGCTACCAATTAGAGCACACTCGCGCTCGACGACTCATCTCACTCCATGCCCTCGATCGACTCAAGTGTTGATTGTTCGTCGCAACCATTCTCTCAGTGGAAATTCTACCGAGTCATGTCAGCCTAAATTGTTTCCGCGATTGACACATCGCTTGCATTGGCGCTTGTGACGAACATCAAGAGTTCTCCACGGGTGCAAACAAGTCCAAAATTCCTCTATTCCCACAAGCGGCCGCCACATCAAGCGGCGTCCCTCTGCTTCCCGTCCTCAGCCTTCGGATCAACACCCATTTCCCACAAAATCTTAAATATATCTCTCGTATCATCCCTCCCTTGCGGCAGCCCAGTCACATCTCGACTTCTCTTCGCAACGACATGCATAAGCGTTCGTCCTTCACTATTGCGAGCATGGACGTTGTAAGCACTCAGAACAGCGCGCTGCTCGTCAAGGTCAGGATAGGTATTTTCCTTGGGGTACTCATCGTCATATTGGGGCTGAACGGCGACATAGCCGAACAGTGCCGTATGTCCTTCGCTATCGGGCTGTTCTTTATCGATGCCAGCGTCGATGAATCGCTGTACGAGGGGGATGTATTTCTTCCGATGTCCGTATCTCGAGCCCCCGTCTTCGCCCATACAAGGCAGCAGGAAGTGTAGCGCTGTCTTGCTCGTTCCGGGAAAAGGTGCTGAAGCGTTAGCACCGGCGTTGAGCAATATCTCGATAACACCCTGCGACTGTTGCTGTAGTGCGTAGTGCAAAGGTGAGAAACCAGCGCCGTTCTGATCATTTACAGGGATGCCACTAGCGATGAGCTTGTTGGCGATCTTGCATTCGTTCTCGGCGGAATATTGAGAGGCAACTTTGCAAATCCAATGAAGCGCATTCATCTGTTCGTGGTCGACAGCTAGAATGCGGGCGCCGGCTTCTAAAAGTAGTCCGACGGTAGTTTCTCCTCGATGTGAGCAAGCTGTCAGAAGTGGAGTCATCCCATGGGAGTCCCTAACCTTCAAATCCAGATCGAGTGACAAGAATGGCTCGAGTATACCACAGCCCCGTATGATGGCCGTGATGAGGGGTGTGCCATCCTCTAGTGTCTTGGTAGGGTCGGCGCCATTCTTGAGCAGCAAATGGATGACCTCATCCGCAGCGGCCCTCCTATCCTCTATTGATTCGTCCGGTCCTACATTGACATTGAATGGTCCGCATGCAATATAGTAGAGTAAGGGCTGCTTCGGAAGATCCGTCCTCCAGGATTGGCACATAGCATTGCAGTCTGCACCGGCCTTGACTAGAGCTTCCACCACCGCAACGTTGAAGCTAGTGACAGCGTAGCTGATTGGTGGCTTGTCCCCAAACGAGACGTCAGCCCCATGAGCGAGGAGTGTTTTGACAATGTCTTCTCCTTCATCGAAAGCGTCAATAAGTGGTGTCTTGCCTTCGGCACCAAGGAAATTGACTCTTGCCTTATGCTTCAGCAAGACCGCAATTGCCTCCTGTCTCCAAAACCCTGGCTGAGTATGTTCATTCAATTTACCTCTGATGGCTACTTGCAATACCGTTTTACCTTGCGAAGTGGTCAGCTCTGGATCGGCGCCGACAGTTAGTAAGTAGTCGAGAGCCAGAGGATTCCACCAGTGTTCCGCAACCGCCAGCAGGTGCATCGCTGTTACATTATCGTCGTCTGTAATAGCGATTCCCTTTACCCTTGTCTTGCTTTGCGTTGAGATCAACGCTGAGTTGAAGTTGAACCAAATATTTGATCATCTCCATGTTTGGCCTCTCGCGACAAACTGCCTCATGAATCAAGTCACTTGGCACTGACTGCTTCTGCTTGCCATAAACGAGCAGCTTCGTGATGGAAAGAAGCCCGTTTCGGGCGACAGTATGCAGAACTGTTTCGCCGTCCGTGAGTTGCTTCAAAGGATCTGCGCCCTTTTTCAGCAATTCCCGCACGATTCCCTCCTCGCCATATTGTATCGCAGGTAACAAGAGCTGTGACACTTTTTCAGGGTCTGGTGATATGTCGGGTATGAATTTGTCCCAACTGTTTCGTGCTCGAAGCCAGATATTATGCTTAAGACTAGGTAGAGTCTTTCTCTCCTGACACTGCTCCGCTGAGGCTGTAACAGAGGATAACTCTGATGTGTCTCTGCTAGCAGAAAGCGACCACGCAATCTCATTACAACCACTGGCGATGGCGGCGTCATACGGGCTCATACCGTTATCATCCGTGATGTTAGGATCAGAGCCAGCATCCAGAAGGAGGCGAACGATATCTGTCATACGGCTAACACCTTCCAAGTCCAAGCAGCTGGGCTTGATGTTCCCATCTTCCTCCTTTTTTGTATAGACTGGTCTCGAAGAGTCAACGAATTTAAGTCCGGCGGGATGACCTGTATGATCACGCTTTTCTCCATCAGTAGGATGCTTGCCACACTCTGCCACGGAATTCTGCTGCGACGAACGTTGCAAATCCATGATGTTTTGCTCTTCACTACATTCAGACGGAATGTGGAGACAGCTCTTTCCCTTGAAGTCTCGAGCGTTCGGATTTGCAGAGGCATTGAGAAGGATTTGGACTGATTCGAGGACGCCGGATCGGACTGCGTCATGTAATGCTGTCCTTCCATTGTGGTCTGGAATGTCGATGCTCGCATTCAGAGACCTCTGCTTGGTTACCTCTGCGAGTAAGCCTAAAGCATTAGGATTTCCACCTCTGGCAGCATAATGCACTACTGACCGGTTTTGGTGGTCCAGTGCGATCACATTAGCCCCTGCGCGCATTAATTTTGACACGCGTGAGGCGCAATGGGTCGACGCAAGATGAAGAGCAGTAATGCCATTGCGATCAGCAAGGTTGATGTCGAGATTGAATTGCGGACAGAGCAAGTAATCGAGGCCTGTTCTCGCCGTCGTATCTAGTGTAGCTTGAGTGGTGTTCAATCGGAAGACTTGCTGCAAGGTTTAGGATGATTCTGCCTTGTGGTTTCGTAAAGACGGGTCTGCCCCCACGTTCAAAGCCGTGTCCAACAGAAGACGTGCACTATTGAAATAGGGTCCAGCATTTTGAATAGCACCATGTAACATGGTATTTCCGGCATAGTCTCGTGCGTTTGCGTCAATTCCATTGTCAATCAAGAACCTCCTATACTCGAACCGTGTCCTGTAATCGTAGTCTGATGTACTGTGGTGCGAGCAACCCGGGCGGGCAAGAATATGGAGTGCTGTTTGCCCTTCATAGTCCCTGGCAATTAAGTCGAAGCCGTAGCTCCTTAATCGCTTAAGATTCTCCAAATTCTTCTTCCTACTGATTGCGTTTGACGCGAAGTGGCGCCCGCGGTGGTTCTTTGCAATCACGTCAATGCCCGCGGTTTGTAGTACACGTACTAGGGCCTCTTCGGCCTGCTCTAAATTGTATGGCGGACTCGTACCAAGCGTGAAGACGCGATTTTGGCCTTGGGAGTCTTTGATGTTTGGATCCGCGCCAGCCTGTAACCAGTGCGTGACTTCCGGAACATTCCAAACGCCCAATGCGAGCACTCTGTGAAGAACGGATCTACCGTCCAGATCATGGGCATTAGGATCAATGCCGTACTTTTGCACATGTTCATGCCAGTCTGCTGGTACCTGTCGACCCCATTCGCCAAACAGACACATCAACGGCATCTGATCATCAAATCTCCGGCGAGCATTCATGTCACCTCCAGCATTAATCAGACTACGAATTTGAGAATCGGTATGTTGTCCCGTAACTAAGTGGAGCGGGGTATTCCCCATATTATCAGTAGCCGATGCATCAGCCCCATATTCGAGAAGTAATTTGAGAAACGCCGAAACCCACTCCGACGCGTGAAACTTCGACCAGTGGAATAGTGGAGTTTTACCCACAGAGTCCTTCGCATTGATGTCACATCCTGCTTCTGATCCCCAACCTCTGCCGTTACATGCCCAAGCATGCAAAGCTGTGCCTCTATTGATGTCACCAACTCTCCTGACCGAGTTCGACAAACCATAATATCTGTCTACACTGTCCGAATGCTCCTCAACGTCTGCGCCAGCCCGTAGCAATGTTTTCAACGTTGAGGGACTTTTCCGACGAGCGGCAAGACACAACGGAGTGTTCCCTTCGGAGTCTCTAAGGTTGGGATCTACGTGGCCAGTCTGCAATAAACTCTCCACAATCTCTGTCTGGCCTGCTCCAGCAGCCCAATGTATCGGACCACGTTGAAGATCTTTTGGGTCAATGAACTTAAGCAGCTCCACGAGGCTCTCGCAGTATCCATGCGCACAGACATAATTCAAGGGGTTGAAACCGAATCGACATCTATTGCTCTGAACCGTACGATCCTTCTGTGACTTACTCCCGTGACGGTCTTTAGGATCTGGGGTCTTGTGTAGTGGATCAGCCCCAGCTTCAAGAAGGCACCTGACACTGCATGCATAGTGAATTGGTGCTATTCCAAGGAAACTTTGCGCGCTCGCTGAAGCGCCGTGGCTCAGAAGCAGCTTGCTTGACCGAGCTCATGTTCCCTCGTTGTGAAGCATAAGAGAGCGGCTTACGTTTGGCAGAGTCGTGAAAATCCACTTTGCAGCCTCGTTCACAAAGTAGCTTTAGGTACGAGATTACTTCAAAATGCTTTAATACATGCAACGGATGCAGTACAGCATCTCGGACGGCCCCTTCCTCAGATATGCGCCAGACGCCTTCCCAATAGGAGCAAACATATCGGTCGAGCTTGGAAAATTCGTCAAGTGTTTGCGCCAGTGTTGAGTCACACTCTCCTCTTTTGGAGGCGTGCATCATCCAATTTGCTGTTGAGTACTGCAGGAGCGGATGTTCAAACAAAAGGTTGTCACGGAGCCCCGCATCGACTACGCGGATGTAGAGCTGTTTGTCGTGCTCTTCATCACTTGGTACCCAGTTCGTTGAGCAAGAGAAAAGGTAGCGAATAGACGTGATAGCAGCGATTCTGTGAATGCCAGGCGAGTCGAAGATAGGATAGGACGCATCTGTGCTGCTTCTTGTGTCTGCCACTAAGAACCCCGTGAAAGAATGGTGTATGACCTGTAGAGTCTCGTACGGGAGGATGGTAAGAAGCGGCCCACATGCGCTACGAATTGTGTTCTTGATTTCTTGAACGCTTCCTAGACTCCTCCATCCTGCTGCCGATCTAATGATCTCTGCAACCTCGAGAAGTCGTATTGGACGAGGTGCGTGGGTAACCCACTGCAAGATGAGTTTTTGTAGATCGTGAGGAACTCCGCTACGTATGGAATGCTCCTTTAGGAGAGTGGTGTACATGCCGTTTACGCCGGTAGGTAACCCTGAGAGCAATTCCTTTGAAAGGCTGATGGCCGAGTTTCCGGAGCACTTCGTCCATCATCAATTCCGCGTAGAGGAAGAGTCCGCTCGCTTTGGTTTGAATCGTGGATTTGATCACCTAAATGTCGTCGCTCGCGATACCAGTTTTGTTTGGTTCCTTTAGGAGATGGTTTACGCGTGTGGCTATGTCCTGGTCAATCAAGTGACGAGTGAGGTTGATATTAATGACAGAGGGTTCCTTCGTGACCGCTTCGATGCGGGGTGACTGCCGACTTGTGGTAACGACTTTCAGAGTGGATGGCTTCTGCTGCCCTAACTGCACCAACTTGGACAAAAATTAGTCGTTGCCTTTCTCTATCTCGTCTAAAGCGTCGGCGACACAATAAAGTATTGGCATATTCGAGGCAGCCGAGCGTAAACACTCCCAAAGATGATCGAAAACGACATCTTCGTGTCTCGGGTGTTTCCCCATCAAATCCTTCAAGAGTGACTGCAGCAAGGGGCTATGCTCTAAAAGCTGTGATAACCAGTCGCGGGTCATTTGCTGAGGAGTCCTCTTGGCAAGATTGGCGTGCCTGAAAAAGAAGAAGAGAACAGGAGCATTCTCCTCATTTACGAAATCTCTAATTAGGGTAGCGGCAACGACGCTCTTTCCAGACCCGGGGATACCGTTGACCCAAAGTGCGGTGCTGCCTTGGGAATGCCATTGGGTAAACTTCTCTGACTCCCTAAGCCACTCACCAGTCTTTGGTACATATGACCTTAGATGTTTGTTGAAGCTGCTTGACTGCTCGACATTTCGGAATCAGCAAAGCCTTTCATAGCTAATGTTTAGATCATTAATTATTTAGAGTAGGTAACTTATGGGGTAGGGACCTCAATCTTGCTCCCAAAATATGTCTCGCAGTTCCCCAAGAGGCAGGGATGACTCGGAAATGACCTATTTCAGATGAGAACTCTGTAGGACACAATGACTTCAATTGATGGGGGCTTTCTCGAAAACATACGCGGAGAGAGATTGGCTTCCTCAGAGCCGCGCTGGGCATCTATAGCATTCACGAGCACGAATCCATGGTCTTTTTCCGTCATGACTGACTGATTTCAATCCTCGTAGGAGGACAGTTCAATGCGTCGATCAATGGATGTTGAGAGAGAAAGACAGATTTCAAGGCTGGATTATCTCTGTATTGGCCTTGTGGAATACTCAACTGCTGCTGCCTTCCATAGTCTAGATGCTCAGAGGATTCCTGGCGCCTGAGCCAACTCTTAAATCACGGCATGAGCCCGCATCTAGGGGAGAAAGGCAACAACATCAGACTACGTTCGTGTGGTAGAGTTGTATATGGACTGAAATCTGGGGCAGCAGCCCTCTTGAATTTCCTGCTGACTACGCTACGCTCAGCGGAGTGCCCTTCTAACAAGAGGTGGTGCTATATCGTGAATTCCTACGCATGAATTCGTGCAATGTCACGCATGAGGCATGAGATTGAATCGTTCCAGGGTGTTCTCCGCAAGGGCTTATAGTACGACAAGGGACATTCTTTCAAATGTTAAGCTGCTTTCGCTTATTGAATCTTTCAAGCATATGCTAGTGTGATATACAATGGTTTCCAACGCAATGCTAAGTAGTAGTCGCCTCGCTATTTTCAGTGCTCAGTAGTCATCCGAGTCATAATCGTCCTCAGGAAGCAGCGCTCGGTATCTCCTGGCCGCCAAATCTTCCTCCAAGCTGCCGTCTGACTCTGGATCAACGTACCCTACAAAAATCACATGTTAGCATCTCGCCCATCATTCGAACTAGGACTTTCACACGTACCTTCACCACCAATCAAACTCAACGCCACAGGCAAAAACACCAACGCATGCGCCGCCGCGAAAACAACCAGCGCCAACCAAATCCTAAAGTAATAAATCTCAAAAATCTTGCTCCTCGTAAACGCCAGCACAAACACTCCCAGGAACTTTGTCACAGTGATCCCGGAGAACACACTTCCACCAACATTCGTTAGCGCTGTCCAAGCCCGTAGATCTCGACCCCGATACTTTCCTTTCGCTTTCTCCATGACTGAGTTAGAGGGGAACATGAAAGCGCGAGCTACGTGAGCGCAGAACTCGACGCCGATACCGACGCAGATCACCAGGTTGACAAGGGAGATGGCGTTTAAAGAGACGCCCGCAAGGGCCATGGTACCGATTACGTCGACGACGATCATGGCGACTGTGAGGGTGACTACCAAGCCTGTGGTGATGGAACCGAGGAGAGCGGAAGAGAGGACGAATATCATCGCTAGTGCGGAACCGAGGAGGGTACCGGTCAAGCGAATTATGGAGGCGTATTGGTCGAAGAAGATATAGAATTTGCTGTACGGGAAGACTTTGATGTTTTGGTCTTCGGAGATGGTGTCGGCAATGCGGCGCGCAGATGCATATGCGTCGATAAAATCTTTCTGGCTCCTCAGCGGCGTATGCGATGTGCGGAAGTGACTTGCTGGCAGCGAAGGAGGGTGCGAAGAGGGATCAATGACAAGAGCGGTGCTGTACGGTGCAGCGCCACCGAAGGGACAATCCTCGTTTGTAGGCGAGTGCAGCCATTTGGTAAGATAGTGGACAAACTCTTCGCCCTCGGGCATGCCGTACAGGGTGACGTTCCACGGTGGATCACGGCCTGCGAAGCAAGTCTTGCCGTTTTTGACACAGCAAGCTTCGTTTGTGGGGTTCAACCATGTAAAGTAGTCATCTAGCCAGCTGGCGGTGGAGCCGGAGATGTAAGAGATGTTGGGACGTTTGGACTCTTGTTCGAGGACATTGGTTAGAGAATATGAGTGGCAGGTTGAGTATCGTGCGCAGACTTCCTGTTGGTGCTTTCGTTCCCGTACGTCAAGGTCCTTTACGACGAAATAGACTGGTGGTCCAGTGTTGAAGTAAGCGTCCAGATCATTGAAGTAGGGTATTAGATACGAGCCGCGTGGAAAGGCGATGCGTTGGTCGAGACCCAGAGCAACTTCTGGGATCAGAGCCAGTCCAGCAGTGAAAAGACCTAGGAAGAGAACGACGATGACGAGCTTAACCTTTTTAATTAGCAGAGCTGGAGCGTAGACTTTGCGGATGAATCTCTGCAATGAACCCTCGTCATCATAACCATATGCGCCAGCTCCATGAGCACTACCGACGTCTGCTCGCTTAATCTTGAGGAAGGGAAAGCAATCCGCTCGACTGCTTTCAACCCTCCGTTGGTTCAGAGCAAGCACTGATACGAACATTGTGACTTGTAGCAATGCGTTGATCAAGACGGCGCCCGCTGCGTAAGCCGCAAAATTCTTGACTGCAGGCATTCCTACCGCAACTCCGAGCGCGAACGCAATCGTTTCGGTAGAAGCGGATAACAGGATGCTGGGTCCCATTCTGCCCAGTGCTTTTGCAATCCGAGTTTCGACTTCCTCGTCAGGGTGACTAACATTGACCCGTTCGAATTCGTGTACGATCAAGAAGATATTGTCAACTCCGACGGCAAGCACTAAGAATGGGATCACCTCGGCAATGATCAGGGTGACCTTGATGCCGCATGCTGAGAACAAGCCCACGGAAGCTGAGACGGACATCAAGACGATGACAATGCCCATGACGCCAAGGGTGAACTTCGATGCCACCAAAGCCTTGGCGGGGTTATGCAGTATCGACCGTACCGAGAGCGTCGTTGAGCCCAGGGCCAATGAGGCATACAAAAACATGATGATATAGCTTATCACTACAATTTTCGCGTCCGTGTTGGTCGACTCGTTGAGCTCCTCCTCCAGACTTCTCTCCGTAGAGAAGGAGAGTCGCAGACCCATCTCCTTCGCTTCAATTTGGGCCTCGTTGAGTACGTCCTGCAGGCCTTTCTCCCAGTCCATAGCGCGCGCCTCTCCAGTGGACCCCTCCGGGAAATTGTTGACGACCCAAGTAGTGATCATAGCTTCGGAGCTTAAGATGTCATCGTTCTCATACCCACCAAGTACGATATCTTTGCTCAGCGGCTGCTGGAATTCTGGTAGACATTCCTGAGCACCAGGCTGCTCGGTACAGTGCTGCAAGGCTTTCTGCCAAGAGTCCTTTCTTACACTTGAGAAAGAGCCGCCGAAATATCCAGTCAGTGACTGAACAACACAGGCCTCTCCGGTGGGATTGAAGCAAACATCGCTAAGGGTCAAGTGTGCCTCGGGTGATAGCTTGCTCTGAACTCTCTGCTCAACATCGAACCACCACTCTAGGGTATCATAGCTCAGTACCGGTCCTGGGCCTGAATGATGGGTATCATTGACCACAAAAGCCTGCTCCGCACGATAAAAGGGTCCGAAGTTCTCATCGAAAAACGCCTTTTCCCTGGCAGCTGCAGAGTTTGGACTCACCCACAGGCGTACTGGGTCAGTCTCGATAGCGAAGTCGACCCAGCCGATACTAAGGACCACGACGACCAAAACACTGATACTGATCGTGATCAATGGATATCTGGCGCATGTCCTTCCAAGGGAATTGAAGGCACTGTCACAGATGGTGTTCAGCTTGTATTGCCTCTGTGGCCGGTCGACCATGCCTGCACTGTGCACCATGTCTCCCTCATCTTCGTCGTCGCTGAGAGCGGCATCTTGCAGAAGTTGCAACCTTTCGCTCTTTCGCTGGTTATGCTTCTGGTATGCAATATGTCCAGATACTGCGGTAACGAGCAGGAGCAAGAATGCACAGTATACTATGATCACAGCAAAGGAGAGACACGGTAGAGCCCCAACATGGCAATATTCCTGCTGTGTAACCTTCGGTAACGCTGGACAGCTGCCGGGGCAATCGACACAGGCGCACTTGTAGTTTTCGTCGGTGTCATTGCAAGCTTTGGGCACCGGGTCGGCAGCAGTCATGTTTGCAAACTTCTCCGTAGCCGGCCTGGGAAAGTTGATCTGAAAGGGGCTTCCAAGCAGCTTCGTGTCGCCCAAGAACTTTAGGAATGCAGTGTAATTCTTTGCTCCACCACCAATGAAGTCCATAGCCTTGCCACCAGTAGCACCAAATTTTACATCTTTGCAGCTGTTGTAGAAGCCTTTGCCGTAGTCATCTGACCACAAATTATCCAATTCCGTTACTATGAGCTTTCCTGACGAAGCTTTCTGTGACGCTGTAACATTGACGAAGAGGGACTGGTCGGGAGAGCATGTGAACGTGCAGAAAAGGTTGAAGAAATTCTCTTTGCATGCCGGGCAGGATGATATGATCGATTCGGCGCGCTTGAGGTTTGTGCTTAGGTTGTCGATCTAGTGCATCATTAGCCAAATTCTCCCCCTCTATGCCTCTAGAATATCCTACCTGATCAGAGTCACAGCACACATCACCATCACTCCAACCATCACCACAAATAGCCACAAGCTTCTTTCTTGTATCCTCATCTGGATCATCTGCCAAGCCATTGTCTGGACATGGCAGCTCGCCACCAAAGAATGACTTTTTGCCGCACTGCCCTCTTATAGCACATCTTCCAGCCTCGTGCTTGTCCGTCCAGTTCCCATCGCTCGCAAATACCTCTGTAGAAAAGATTGAGAGAGCCGTTAGGCCCAGGAGTACGCGCCGCGGGCTGACTGCGAAACGCCCAATCATTCTCTTGGTGGTTGGGCTCTTAGCCCTTGTGACGATGCAGTTGCCAGTGGGGGCTTCCAGATGCTTTTTGAGAATACTTAGGAGGTATAGACGCTTTTGAGAGGCCGACGAGCATGCGAGTCGTACAGGGTGAGGGATAAGGGAAATAGGCAACCAAGAGTCCTTCCTGTTTGATGAAACTGGGAGGTCTGAGGGCCGGATAGCTTCGAGTAAGATGGAGCTATGATATTCTTCGAGTCAGAAAAAACCACCAGCCTTTAAAGCCCGGGTTGATAGCAAGGGTCATAGGGTAACGTCGAATGTTGATGTTGCGCGGAAGGCAAACAGCATCATAGAAGGCTGGGCATGGCGGCTCTGAGGGTGATCGACCGCTACGCGTTCCTGGGTTAGCCTTCAGCCACAGCAAAATCTGGGGAAGCCAGGCTCCATCGAGGCCAGGAAATCAAAGACGTTAAGTTCATACATAGAGAGGTGAGTATGGGCAATTACTGGTTTTCTAGCTAAGATACACTGCTAATTTGTCACTGATACACACAAATGCTCGATGATCTTCTCGCTCAGAAGACCGACCAGCTACTGTATTGGAAGAATGTCACACATGCAAAGCTCCCGCTTGATCCACCATCTATCCTTGACGCTTCATTCGCAAGACTGGCTCTAGGACTCATGAGTAGGAAATAATAACACAATCAGGATCATAGCACGAAAGTGGTGCTAGCTCCTCGACGCCATACAGCCGCTGCAAGCCATGCGTCTTGCTGATAAGTACTTGATGCGGATGGTAGTAATCATGCTTTGTCTCCGGAAGGCACTGCGGCCGCTGGCGCTGGCGTTGAGGCGGGCTTGGAGTCTGAGGATGCTGGGGCTGCTGAACCGTCCTCGCCACCTCCACGGCCTCCGCGACCACCACCACGTCCACCCCTAGGACCTCCCCTCTCGCTACCCCTACCACGACCACGGCCTTGGAACCCACCTCGTCCGCGACCACCTTCGCTATCACTCGCATTTCGGTCGCTCTGGTATCCTGGTCGTGGGCCAGATCCAGACGCGGAGCGATTGCTTCCTTGCCAAGTTCCTGCGCCTTGTGCACCTTGGCTATCTCGGAATTTAGGCTTAGGTCCACCACGATCATCAAACCACTTAACATTAGGCTTCAGTGGCTGCCCTGCTTGGGCCTGCCCAGCCTTGTGCTTGTGATCCGCGGGTTGACGATTCAGTGCTGCGGCTGCGTCCTCGTGGTTCGCAAATTGCACGACAAAATTAACCTTTCCATGTCTGTCAATCTTTACGATCTTTGCCTTGTCTTCTTCTGGGAAGATAGCGCGCACCGATTCCTCGTTGTCGCAGTTATGGATGAACAGACCAGTGCTTGGCTTCTTTTCAACGGCTGGCGAAGCTGGCTTCTTCTCGGAAGATTGCTGTGCTGTTGAGCTATCCCAGCCAGACGCGGCAGTGGTACCATTGGTCTTTTCTAGTCCTTTTGCAGATGCTTGAGTCGAAGCAGCTGGCTTCTCCGCAGTCGGGGCAGGAGTGGCGTTGTTGGTAGGCGCCGCCGAAGGCTGAGGCGTAGCGGGCTTTACCTGAGGTTGATTCGCCGCAGCGGGAGCTGGTGACGGACCAGTTCGTGGCTGGTTAACTGGCGCTCTGTTCTGCTGCTGCTGGGGCGGTGGCTGCTGTTGTACTGGTGCTGCCTTGGGCTGAGTAGGAGGCTGCTGGCTCCTCGGTTGCTGACCGGGCTGTTGCGCTTGGCTAAATTGCTGGCTCGACTGCGACGATGGAGCCACCGGAGCACGTTGGTTGTTTGGGCCCATACCTTGCATGACAGCGTTGGTAGGCCCACCTTGCGCAGGTGAGTGGATAGGCTGGGTGAAACCCTGCTTACCGCCACTGCCACGATGTGCGAAATTGAATCCTTGTGCCCTCATTTCTGTACCAATTCGGCCACCCTCAATCTCCAATACCAAGTATCCGAAAGCTGCATCAGCTAGATTGAAGTTCCACATGTTCTTGAATGCGCTCTCATCCACCTGACCTCCTGTGCCTTGTCCAGGTACGGCCTGGCTGAAAGGATTGCCTCCATTGGCGACGGTAGGCATCTTCGTAACAATGTCTAGGGCATTCTCGAGTAGCTGGCGCTGGGCGTCATTCTGAGAAACGGCTGGCTCTACCTCACTCTTCACCGTATCCCAGACGTCATTGAAAGAGGCTTTCGACGCTGCAAGCTTCCCTCGATAGTGGTCCAGTGTAGGATTGACGCTAAATTCGTTGTATGAGCTGCCATATCGGAAATGCAGCCCAGCCGAAACCGAGAAGTCGGCCTTGAGGGTGACTGAGAGCTGATTGAGTAAGCCTTCTCGCGCAGGCGAGGCATGCGTCACGAAGACCCTCGTCTCGGCTGGGTCGTAAACCCGGTTAGCTGTATCAACCAGCTCACCCATCTGTAAGAGTGTCGTCCACATGGTTCCTTGGCCTCCAGCGATAGTTGTGCGACCCTCCCCGTTGTCGAAGAGCTTGTGCATGACGACCGCGCCCCCAAGACCCAGTAGGCGCAACTTGACTCCGCCAACCTCCAGCAGCCGTGAATTGGCCTCATCTATAATGTGTAGGTTCTCAACCTTGTACTCCCCGGATCGAAACTTCTCAAGAACGCGAACATCTTCACAGGCACCCCACACGGAGTAGACTGGCACTTCTAATTTTAGCTGACCGTTGATGAACATGGACAGCTCAGAGAGCTGTAATTCATGGGCGGCGAAGCGGTTCTTGACATCGAAGTTCGGTGGCTGAGTGGTTTGGATGATACGCTTAGTGTTTTCTGAGAGAAGAGGGGAATATTGGGCAACATGCTTCAAGGTCCTAAAGAGAAAGGTGAGTCGCGTGCTCTCGGAATCACCGAGGTTTGGGTCTATTAAGGGGCTTACTTGTCTGCAATACGCTTCAGTGAGTCCTCGTCATAGAAGCCAAAGTCACCAGTATGAATTATGTAGTTTGCCTTGGCTTGCTGTGCGAGCTCATTTAGAGATTTTAGGTTGCCTGTTACGAAATAAGAGGGTCAGAAACAGCTCTGGTTGTTGATAGAGCATGAAACGTACCGCGGACATCTGCTACACATAAGATACGTGTAGCTCCGCTCTGTATGACACGACCATTGTTTTGAAAGTAAGACCCTTGGCCACCAGCGGAGCTCATGTTTGCTGCATTGTTTGCGCCGTTGGCAAGGTGAGCTTGGTTGTTGTTGTTGTAGTAGGGACGTGGCTACGTTAATCATTAGCAAGTCTCCCAGCCCCGATAGATCTTGTCACGGCGATTGCAGTGGGGCGAGCACTCACAGAAGCCATCAAAGCTAGGGTAAAGTATCAAGTCTGGGGTGATTCTGGAGAAGCTTGATGGCAGCCTATGAAGAGGGGGAGGAAGGGATTAAGTTGAATTTTGTATGGGCAGTTTGGAGGAGTGTGTTCCTTAGGAGAGAGGGAATGAATGGCGAGGGTATGTTGATAAAGTCAACTCTGGGAAGGTGTGAGGCTCATAGAGGGTTTTTTCGGTTCGTTCCTGTTGCCAAGACACGCTAAACATACGTGGCTAGCGCGCTTTCCCCAATGGGACTGATCCACACTTCGACAACTAATCGATTGCTCCCTATCTAATGCTGATTACGCGGTGAATGGGGTCGCGTTCTCTCATTGTAAGAAATCCAGCAAAAGCACTTAATAAAGTATCTATCTATTTCTCTTAGGTTATTGGAAGGATTACTGTCCATGACGATGCGACAAGAAGCGTGAGAATCTGGACTACAGTAAGCCTTCTCAATAAGGAGTCAAAAGTCCGATAGCACTCACTCCCTATTAAGCGATACTCCTTATAATACGACTCCTTATAAAGAAGGGTTACTGTATGATAAGATTTGTGTCGCTGTTGCAGCTAAGTAGCTTGAGCTCTGTTACCAGGTAGCTGACATGGTCTGAGTCGCTGTATGATATTACGCCAGTATTCCGGGAGTTAAGCGCTGCTTAGGTATGGTTCCTAGTTGTTCGTGCTCAAGCAATTTGGCTTTTTAGACGAGAAGTCCTTTTGATGATGTTCCTGTAAGATACATGGACGAACGAGCATTCTAGCACCTTTGTCCCAGTGGGGCTTGTAGTCCTTGCCCGTGATTTTGGTAGCCGTCAAAACTCTAAGGTAGCTTAAATTTTATACAATTGATGTGCGTACGCCACAGAAAGTAGTTGTGAGTCAGCGGAGATTTTCATCAATCTTCCACTTACGATCTTCTTCACATGAGACTTCCTGAATAAACATAATCATCTGTATTTTCGTTCGGCGTCGAGACTCATCAAGCTTTTCAGGCGATTGATATGCTGCAAAAGTACCCAGAGGGACATTAGTAGAAGCACTCAATTTACTCCTACGGTAAATCTCAAATATGAGAACCAGCATTGCTTAGATCGCAAATCACCTTACCTTTCTCCTCGCAACTCTCACCACAGCCTTCTCAGAAACCGAATCACGCACCCTTGACATCTCCGATCCCAAAGGCGACATCCTCAAGGTAAGCTCCGGCTACTGCGTCGACCCCTCCACCCTGCACGACATGACCAACACCGACGAGCACCCGACGTTCGGCTTCCACCACTTTTTCGACTACTACAACTAGCACACCACCATCACCCACAACCCCAATCTTGAATGTAAAAGCCCAGAGCTCTTCCCAATCGAGCCTACGGAAGAATCCCTGTTAGCGCAATTCGAATACGACGGAAGCCAGGAATATCAGCCCTAATGCCTAATGCCTGTTCTGGTGGTTGATATAGGAGTGGTGCGAGATCGATCGGCCCAACAGGACGTAATTTACTGTATGCCCGAGACGGAACGGCTAAGAGAGGACCTGTATACCTTCGGTGAACAAGGTGAATGGCATCAGCAACGGGGCGTACCAAAGAGGAGTCCACTGCATCAGAGCTTGGAGGAGGTGGCTGAGCATTGCTGGCCGTTATGTGAGGAGAAAGAGATTATCGTGCTGCCAGCTATCGATAGAGATTTGTCTGAGCCGGCGGTCAAGGGGAATGCGTGGGATATGGATTATGCGAGGGGATCGCATACGGCTGAGGAAGTTATGAGCGTGGATAGTCATATTGATGTCTACATGGATCCTGACGGAATGTGCCATGGTTGCAAATAGTACGTCAGTAGTTGAAGTCTATTGGAATTGGGTCATCATCTTCACATAAACAGACTGTGGGTGGATATACGCTTGACTGTGCCCTCAGTGCCAAGAGTCAATTCCCAACGGCGTCCCAAATTTTATAGCTTCGTAGCTCTCAAAGCCGCGTCGATATTTAATAGAATTGCTCACGGGGTCTGCTAATAGGCGAAAGACTCAGGCATTCCGCTGAACTCGAGTGCAGAGAATGTCAGAAACGGTCCTCATCAGCTTTACATCTAGCAACCGTGGTACGGTGCGCCCATTGTTTCTGTCTGAAAATTTGACAGCGCGTTCCTCTCTAGGCATGACTTTCAGTCCCTCACGTTACACAGCCTATTCCCTGTGCTTCCTTCGCTACTTTCCCTTCTCTAAATCCGTACGTTCATCCTGCAGGGAGACATCCTTTTGAAATGGTAAACCTTCCTCCTCCTCTTGTAGCGATGGCTGCCTCGCACTAGTATCAGTATTTGCTGGCGCCAGCCATGATCTCAGGTGAAGCAGTAGGGAAAGCGCAACAAGAGCCCAGAACCAGAACACGAGTACAGTCAGCTCCCAATCTGTTCCCTTGAATAGAAAATGAATAAGCTGATTGAACGCAAGACCTCCCAACAAGCCAATAGCCAGCGACTTTAGCCCGCGCAGACCATTCCGATGAATGCTGTGGAGAACTTGCCCCACTAGAAGCAACGTCGCTAAGAGCATGAAGAATGCAGTGAGTGGATGATCTGTTAATGCGCGGAGTATGGGGTTCAGTGGCGTGTAGTTGCACTGTAGCGCTCAGTTAGCGACTTATGGTATGATAGAGAGCGGTATTTGATGCGAAGAGAGACTTACAACTGATTGAATCTCTTCATTGTGCTTCCAGTCTTGGCAGGCAAGGGTTATTGTGCTATTGTCCGAAGGGTTTGTGCACGACAGGCTTCCCGGAGTCTGCAAAGATTTGAGGCATTCGAAGACGGTTTCGTTGGCCATCTCTACTGCGAGCGACAGTATGTAGAATGATTATTTGTTCGTGATACGAGTGGCTGGCTGAATTTTTATAAAAGAAGAACAATGCCCAGAAAATACAGGGTAAGAGCTGATCTCGTGTCTTAGTCCAGGCAGAGAGTTGCCTAGCCCCGTCCGATCCTTCGATTCCTTCGGGCGTCGCAGAAACATCCGATAATACTAAGATATTGAGATTTTCTGATAGTTACTCGAAACGTACTGTTGAATAAAAGGTCTTGATTACTCACTTGTAGAAAAGACAATTCGGGAGATTACCTGTTTCTGTAGATGGAAGAGTGAGAGGCTTAGCTACTCGTAATTGTTATCGATTGATTGTTGCCGCCCGCTGGGCTGTGCAAACAACACGACAACCGCGGTATCTTAAATGTAAGCGCCGAGCCCAATTCTGACGGCGCGCACAGCAATGTACACTCGCCGTAAAACAGCACCACTGCACAGCGGGATAACGAATATCATCATAACATACCAGCTCAATCGACGGCACATATTCTCATCATCCAATTTGAACTTACTCCATAGCGGTATTTGTGAAACGTCAGCCTCGAACCTTGAGAGGTAAACTCTCTCAATGAATCGGTCAAGACTCGGAAGCAGCTTAGCTGTTCCTCTAGCCCTGCGAGACGGATCCGCGGTCCTCATTGCTCACAACTTGCCGCTTGGTTTTCCTCGAAGCTTCGAGACCATCTTTACGCTCAGCCTGGCACTTCATCGTACCTCGATCACAGACCTGCCTTTACTCAATTGGTCAAGTCAACTCGTTTGCAGTGGTGAGTGTTCAAAGCCGTTGGAAGCTCGATACTCGTGAGTTGCACATGCCAAGCCTAGAAGTCCTGTCCGTGATAAATCTTCGATAGTCCGTACCAAATAGATCAACTCGGACAGGGCCGCTATCCCTACTTCAGCTTTGCAAATTTTATGGATCTAACTATGAGTCTCTAAATACGCTAGCATTTGGACAAGTATCTTTTTACTTTCTACCATGTGTAGCTTCATCAATATAGACTTTAAGGGTTGTACCTTGCTGATGAAGTTGTAGGATAATGTTCGTTCTACAGCTCCATCGTAGACTTTTTTTACTCAGAACCAGCCATTGTCGAAATATTCTCGGGTCTTCGCTACAAAGGTACTTCTGCAAGAGCCTCACCAAAATCGACGTTTTCTCGGGGTACTCCTAGCCGGGATATATGCCGATCTCGTGGCTTTGGCTGGTTCTTCATGCTAAGGCCAACTATGGTTGGCCAAGTCTGCTGTTGAGGCTGATATCGTCAACTTTTACCAAAAAAATTGATCCTCAGCCAATCTTGAAGACGTTAGGTAAAGAAATGCCAAGAATCAAAAGTCGTATCGATAGAGTATTACCGCCAGGTCTACCTCATCGGGCCTAGCGGTCAGCAGTCATATCCTCTGACCGTCAGCATTACAGCCCAGACTTTACGAATTACTACCTGAGGGAGGTTTGGCGAAGGCTTCAGAGAATAACCATGGTTCGATGACCGTAAACATGCATCTCTATCCTCAAGACGAAGACGAAGAACTTTGTAATTTGTGCATTACAGTACCGACTGAACCCCGACCAAATAAGGTAGGCATCATATAATTGAAAGGGTGTCACTTGCGACAATGCCTCCTCTCTATCGACATAGCACCTTGACAGCCCCCAAGAAATCATGAGCAGAGACTTCCATGCTAGAAACGCCTCGGGATCGAGCTCAGTGCATCTGATAGATGTTCACGGCAATATCATGTGTCAAAACTGATCAAATCTATATGCGGCGCGATAAGACTATGCTGACTGGGCTAAAATTCCTAGACTTAGCTGTGTTGTATCCGTTATCGGAAGCAGTCCCAGTTACTGTTTGAGAGCGGCTGCAACAGGCCCAACAAGGCAACTTTACGGCATTTCCTTCTTTTGCTAGATTATTGCCTACTTGAGACAACGTCCAGCGAGGATTTATATGATGTCGGTGCTGATTGAGTAATATTTAAATCTACGAAAGGTCGTTGACGGCCTGTAGCTGATCCTGTGCCATAGCTGACCGCATGGCATCACAAGGCCGTGAGATCTTACAATTTCTTCTTTTCACAAATAGCAAGGCGAACATCCCTCCCCATTCTTTTGAAGTCTTCAGCACACGCATCTTAGGAAAAAACACTTTGGATTTTGCCGCACATATTTTGGCTCTTGACCCAGCCCCAACTCATACAGGGAGATATGTGTTACGGTTAGGGCGTATACATAGCATCGCCGTCCAAGTACGAGCTGTATAGTAGACCGCTTTGAATATGAGATGTTAGATTGAAGCGTTGCAATGCCACAGACGGCGACTTCGACATTGTAAGTCAAGCTCTTTATAGTCATTGAAGGTCGGATGTCCAACCATAGCAATGTCCAGTACAATAAAGTCCAGTCCGACGCCAGCTCATACGACGTCCGCCTCAGCCACAGGACAGAGCTCCATCCAGAATTCTTCTATCAAAGGCCAAACCTCATTGGCCACGAGAGTCTCCCAAATAAAGGCCAGGTTCTTCGCAGATATCAGGTACCGGTCGCAGGTCTCAACCAGCGTTTCTGGATCGTCGTCGGCATCTCTTCCCTCGTTATCGACATCCGCTCAACAGTCCGCCACCCATGTTTCTTCAATGGCCAGCAACTTCCCACGTAGCCACTGTACCGGGAATTCAATTATCAGCAGCAGTATCGCCAGTAGCACCGCTCTCAGTAGGATCGTGGTCAGCGTTAAAATTGCCATTATAAGCAGCATCCACGCCACCGGCACTCTTGCAAGCAGTACCATACCACATATTTCCCTTGCAACCACAACTCTTCCTACCAGTAGCTTCGTCTTGAGTAGGGGTTTGATGAAGGTTTTCAGGTGTTGTAGAGGGCGATAGGCGATAGAATAGTGAAAATATGAATGAGCAATTAGATGCTTGTTGCGCGCATGGCCAATGAAGCGAAGATCTAGCATTGGTTGGAAAACATTCCCAGAATCTAGCGAAGTCAGAAAAGTCGCGTGAATGAATTGGTATGTACTTCTTAGCGCGGTGAGTACATAACCAACATCTTTCACATGGCCTGTCCACCACCTTGTAAAGTTCTCGAGCAAGCTGGAGCTGAGTTGTCAGATTGAGGGCAATCAGAAGTCGAAGTTGGCCTACGACAGCGGCTTCGATGTCGCTCGCTTGAGCACTTGGGGAGGTGGTCTCAAAAGTCATGGTATTATTTTGGAGTCACTGTGAGCAAGTGGTGAATCTGGTGTCTCTGTTATCCACAACAATATTCCACTCAACGCGTGAAGGGTATCTATGATAGATGTAACAAGGCCAACTCCTGCGCTGTACAGATTTTTTCTTTTAGAACGCGACCATAAACATGACCCGATCCATCTTAAATGGTAGTACCCTCGCCCTTCTTGCCAGGAGTCCCTCCCTTCTTCCTACGGACATGAAACACCTGCTTCAACTTCTTCAATTTAGCCCACCTCTCCTTATCCTTCGTCTCTACCTCCTCCCTCTCCTCCTTCGACTGCGCCAGACTTTTCACACTAGCCACTTCACTAGCCTCATCATCCCAATCCGTCCTTTCATCAGGCTTCCTCACGAACGGGTCCTGGCTACGGCTCCTTCCTCTCGCATTTATTCCGTTGACCAGCACCTGCCATCCCGACATCCCATCTAGCGCCATCCTCCTCTTTTCCGTACCGCATTGCGCAACCGCATTGATCCAAGGACAGTAATCGCGGTGCTCGCCTATGACGTCTAGACGGTCCATGCTCGATGTACCTGTCTCTGAGGAGGGCTTGAAGAGCCAGAGTCCGAGGCGGCGGAAGCAGGCGTGGCAGGTTGCGAGACCGGATATGTGGCCTTCTTCTGCTTCCCAGCCGAAGAGGGCGAGGGATAGGGCGGCGTGGTTGATGGGGGCTGGTGGGGGTGGAGGAGCTCTGGTGGGTGAGACGGGAGGGACGGTTGGGTCTAGCGGGGTTGGGCGAGTAGGGGAGTTGGATAGTCCCAGTGGAGTTGATTGTATAAGAGGGGCGATGTGCGAAATGATGCTTGCGATGTCGAAGCCTTCGGGCGTGGAGGGCTTGGGTGGGAGTTCAGACGCCATGGCGAGGAGGGATTGATACCGCAGGCGTAGGGCTTCAATAGCTGTAGACTGATGCACCAACGGAAGCCTCTGGATCGTATCATCGCAGCCTTTCCTTCTCCATAAACATCCCCCATCATGTGCCGCAGCAATCATCGCGGCGTATTTATCCACCAGCTCTTCCTGCGCCTTCTCCCTCCACTCTTCCTCGTCATCTTCCTCCTCTTGTGTCCGGTCCTTCTGATTCTCCTTCTCTTCGCGACTATCCTGGAGTAAGATCACCACGCGCTTCCCACAGCCTCCAACGCACTCAACCGTGTCCCTTCCGACGCATGACCAGCCTCGCTTCGCCCACTGAACCTCGCTGATCTTGTCTGGCTTGCCCATCCATTTTTCCACGTATCGGTAAGTCTTCAGCCGCTCCAGGAATTGCGTACGGTCCCATGGCGTGAAATTAGGAGCGTTTTTCTCGTTGTTCATGGTTGCGACAGGTTGCCTTGCGACAGCTGCAGCCGGAGCACAAGGCGCCGATGACGCTGTAACGCGTTTACTTGGCGTTACATACGCTGAGGCAGGTCGTGCGAGCTTTGTCCGTTTGGCAGGAGACTCGAAGGTTGCGGGAAGTGTGGTAGTTGAGGCATTATATTTGTGAGTCGAGGCTAATGACGTACTTGACGCGTTCGAGATCGAATCGAGGATCTTGTGGAATTTTCGCTTCGTGGTGCTGAGAGCGACAGCCATCTTGAAGAGCAACTAAGCAAAGCAATATTGTGTTATAGGCCGGAAGTTGAAAGGAAAGTCTACTTAGTTCTTTAGCTTAGTTTTATCCGGCGGCTACTTCACACGTCCGGCTAGGGCGCTTACTTTCAACAAAGTGACCCCACCATCACGCCATGGTTCTCTCTTTCGCCCGATAGACTTATGCAAATGCCATAGCCAATAATTACTTTCCCATTCGAATTGATAGTCAGCTGCCGTGGTGAGATGCCTACATGAAAGCTAGCCAAAACAACCCAACCCTCCACACAACCCGCAACGTTTTCGTTCTATCTCTGCCTCTCATAATCCTGGCTTTTACTCAGCTTCCTACATTGTCCTCTCGTCTCGCTCTTCTCTCCCGCCAGATCTTCTCCTTCACTCTAGGCAGCTATCCCTCCCACCCAGTATCTACAATGTCATACCGCAAAGAGCTCAAAGTAGCTGAACTAGCCGTCCAACGTGCCGCTCTCCTAACCCAACGCGTCTTCCACGAAAAAGCCAAAGGCACCCTTACCAAAGACGACAAATCCCCTGTCACCATTGGAGACTTCGGCGCCCAAGCACTGATAATCCACGCCATACGACACAACTTCCCCACCGACGCGATTGTAGGCGAAGAAGATGCTAGCCCACTGCGGGAGAACAGGGAATTGGCGGATCAAATATGGGAGCTTGTGAACAGTACCAAGCTGGAGGATGAGGCTTCCGAGGAGCAGCTTGGTGGGGTTATCAGAAGTGAGAGTGATATGCTGAGGGCGATCGATGAGGGGCAGAGTCCTGGTGGGGGCAGGGGAAGGATATGGGCGCTTGATCCGGTTGATGGGACGAAGGGGTTTTTGAGGGGCGGGCAGTACGCTGTTTGTCTGGCACTGATTGAGGATGGGCATGTCAAGGTTGGGGCACTGGCTTGTCCTAATCTGCCGGTTGATGATTCGGCGCCGCTCTCAGCGGATGTGGGCAATGAGAGTGGGGAGGGGAGGGGAGTGTTGTTTTCGAGCGTGCTGGGGTCGGGAGCTACGAGCAGGCCGCTGGGAAGGGGTGCGATTGAGAAGGGCATTCCGATACACATGAAGGAGGTACCAGACATAAGGCAAGCTACGTTCTGCGAGAGCGTTGAGGCGGGGCACTCGTCGCATGGTGATCAAGCGAAAATTGCGAGTAAGCTAGGAATCACTGGGGAGAGTGTCCGCATGGACTCACAAGCCAAGTACGGGTCTATTGCGAGGGGTGCAGGGGATCTCTACTTGAGATTACCTGTCCAAGCAGACTATGTGGAGAAGATATGGGATCATGCTGCTGGAGAACTTATTGTGAGGGAAGCAGGTGGGCAGGTCACTGATGCCGTGGGAAGGAGACTTGACTTCAGCAAGGGGAGAACTTTGACTGAGAATAAGGGAGTGGTGGCGGCTCCGAAAGAAATACATGAGCAGGTGCTGAATGCAGTCAGGAGCGTGCTAGGTGCCAAATGAACACTAAAATTCAATCACGTGCATCCTTGGTCAACTCGAGTGATGATGACGCAAAATCATGAAAACGCAAGGGCTGTCTTGTTCCAGGAACGTCAGTGCAATCGACTCAAGTTAAAATAACCCTCGCATTGAACGTTTAAGATAGGTGTTCAAACCCATCTAAGAACCAAAGATTACGCAACCGCGGCTCATGTTGAGCGTTAATATGGAGATTCCTTTGCTCTTGAAAAGTGTTGTACTGCGGTCTTCGGGCTCTGTAGCCCTCACAACAGCCACTTATTCTGGCACCGAGCCTGCACTTGCGCAGCTTCTAGTCTGAGTGCATCGCCGAAGACAACAGCTGGCACTTGAAAGTCCTATGGCTGAGGGAATCACCACAGCAACAAATGCTACCGCTATGTTATATGGCCCGTGATGGCCTCAATAACACATTGAATAGAATGAAAAGCCTATACATATGAAAACAAGCGCGCCTATTCTCACTGGTTGTACGGCGTTATGCAACCGCGAAACACAGCAACCAGAAAATCAATCTTTGGAAAAGTAGCGGGTTCGAGGGCTCCCAAACCAACAAACAATCTCGGTACGATACCGATGAGAAAACCAGCTGCAAAGAAGCAGACTGAGTCAGACTTCCTGATTATGAGAGTGAAAAATATGCTACTAAGAAAGTGGCATATGGGAATACATAGATACAAATCATGTATAATTTGTAAAAAAGCCGGACGAGGCTTTTTCGTAGCTGGGCCAGTGAGCCTGGTGAGCTTTTGCACTTTTTGACCTCTGAACTTTTGATGTAGCACTTTCGTCTTCTTGGAAATCGCGTTGCATACCAATTCCTGGGACTCTTGCCACTCCTGGCTAGAGCTGTGATGGGAGCAGGCGTTTGAACACAGAGTGAGATAATTGGGTTTACAGTCACTTCACGCATCGGATAGCTAGGCATTCTCTTGATCAATGGGAATGCTTGTCACCAGTCAGATACTCATCACTCATCTGCTGTCATCGATGCATCTACAACTGTTCATAGGTCGTCCATGCCGCCATCGACCTTCCCTAGGAACTCTCCCCTTGTCCCATTCAATAATTCATCAACATCTATGCCACCGGCAGTCAAATACCTCTCACTGACCCCCACGTTCACCCTCTGCTCCAACAGCCCCTTCAACTCCCCTTTCAATGCCCCCACCTCCCCCCTGGTCAAGCCCCTCGCCTCTGTCTCCTTCTTCTTCCGCCCCTGCCCCCTCCCCTTCTTACTCCCTTCCCCAGCCGCAAATTCCTCACTATCATACTCCACGCCCAGATCCTCGGCCGCAGTCTTCAACCAGTTGTCCTCATACCCGTGCTTCTCCTTGGCAAGAGCAGCGTCGGAGATCTTCTTGCTGAGGACGACGCGGGGTTTGAGGCGAGACACTACGCGTGTATCGAGCTCGATAGTGCGCATGAAGAATTCTTTGCCGTGGTCAGAGTCGGCAGTGGCGTTGCGAGTATGAACTTTTGCAACGAGGCGGCGCACACCTTGCACTTCTTCCGGCGCACAAAGTAAAACAGTAGAGCCAGATTTCGCTGCTCGTGCAGTGCGACCGGAGCGATGCACGTACATATCTGCAGCGCGAGGAAGGTGGTAATGGACAACTAGTTGCACAGAAGGGATGTCAAGACCTCGCGCTGCAACGTCAGTGGCTACGAGCATGGAATGAGGGGATGAGGGCGAGGAGAAGCGTTCGATGGATCGAAGGCGGGCTTTTTGTGGCATCTGCGAGTGAAGAGCGTATGCTGGAAGATTGAGGTTTTGGAGGAATGGCGTTAGGCGGCGGACTGAGGTTATGGAATTCGTGAAGATGAGAGTGCGGGTATGTGGGTAGTGAAGGAGAAGGGAGTAGAGGTAGAGGTCCTATGATTCTTAGTTTATACTCCAATATTTCAAGTCCCCGGGATAGGGCCCACCTTGTCAGTCCCTGCGCATTCAACGATGCCCTCTTTGAGTCCAGAGGCCATCTGGGAGATTGGATTGACATTGACAAATTTTGGCTTTTCTTCTCTGAAACTGAGCTTTTTCAGTAAATACTCCATCGACTCTTGCTTGCCCATTATATCACTGCCAAAAGATTTGCCCTTCCCAGCCAATTTTTGTTGCAGGTCTTTTTGAAATGTCGCTGAGAAGACTAAGGTCTGCCTTTGCTGCTTCCATTCTGATTCCGCAGACTCGCTCTCATGCCCCTCGTCCACAGCTTCTGATCGATCTAGAACATTCAAGATTTCTTGCATTTCCTTGAAGTGTCCCTCGGACAACAGGCGGTCTGCCTCATCGATGACCAGAAACTTAATATGTCTAAGTGAAGCTGACAACGCGCTTCCATTGACAACCTCCCACAAGCGACCTGGCGTTCCAACGATGATATCAGCAGTAGAAAGTTGGCGCTGCTGTTTATGTACAGACAAACCCCCAGTCACTGTCGCTATAGAAGGGATAGGAGAGGAGGCATTCGAGCAGAGGTCTGTCATATGCGCAGATAGTTGATGTGCGAGTTCTCTAGTAGGTGAGATGATGAGAGCTGTCGGAGAATGCTGAGATTCTGGCTTGCTCGATTTCGTTGGGGCCACCTGGGCTGGTCTATTCTTCAGAAAATGCTCGTAGATGGGAATGCCGAAAGCAAGTGTTTTTCCAGATCCAGTAGGAGCTTTGCCGATAACATCGTGGCCTCCTGTGATATCTGGAATTGTAGAATTTTGTATTGGAGTGGGGTTGAAGAACTTCAGCCGGGCGAGAGACGAAAGAGTCTCTGCAGATAAGTCTAGAGGATGCCAAGCAGACACTGGATGTTCAGCTATCAATGCTCCAAGCTGTGATAGGCATGGGTGCTCACCATCGCCATCGTCATCTGCACTGTCCTCATTCTCGTCTGCGCTGCCCAGTACCCCGTAAGCATTCTCCGCGGCAGGGCCTTTGCTCTTCTGAGCCAGAACATCCTTACTTCCCTTCTTCTTTCGCTTTGCAGTCTTTGCCTCTGCCTTTCCTATAGACTTTCCTGCAGCAGCTGCCCCGTTGCTTTTCAGGATGCTCTTGCGGTCTCCCGCCTCCGTCTCTCCGAATCCTTCCCATTCTTCCTCCTCACCAACGTCCTTTTCCAGCTTTTTTCTATCTTGGCCTCTGTTGTCTTTTCTGACAGCCTTCTCATCGCGAGGGACTTTATTGGCGGATTTCTTCGCTAATAACTAAATGGATGGTCAAGCTTCGATGGGGCAGGTCTTTGAGATCCTTGACTCACCTTGTACTCGACTTTGCCTGCTTTTGGATCTCTGACAACATCCACATCGGAGATCTCTTCCAACCCAAAGAACCCCTCGGCATCCTCAAAGTTCTCTGGGAAGTCCACAGCATTCCACTGTAGCTTGTCGAGATCTATGGCATGCTTGACAGCAGGAGCGTCCTGCTTTTGGTCGGACCTTTGCCTCTTCCTGATTTTCTGCGGGACCTCGTCCCTACTTCTCTTCTTCACAATTGGCGCCATAGCGGAAAGCTCCTCGTCGTCCTTCCCGCGAGGAATAAAATTTGCGGACCCTCGGACAATACCTCGGGGTTAACAAGTCTTGGCGTGACTACGGTTGGCGGTAATTTCTCTGAGGTTTGCTACTTAGCATCAACCTTGTCAGTTACTGAAAACCAACAGATAAGCAAACCTCATACGCCTTGTGCAAATGATCTTGGGCCTGTCTTGTTTGTTATCTCGTACGCATCGACGGTACTTAAGCGAAAATGCTGAGGTGAGCTTCAGTCATGCCGAAACGATGTCAGTCGTGACGAGGTCATGATTTAAAGTGTTGGAAATTGGCTGCCGCAGCCAAGCCGGCCACAGTATACTAGAACTCGACTTTTCTAAGACTCGAATCTTCCTATTAAACCCTACAATTAATTAGGTATCGATAATATTACGAATAAATACAGCCTTAAAACTAAAAATTATATAATATCTAGATATAATAAGTAATATTCGAAATAATTAAAGTTTTAGAAGAATAATTTATATAATTACTAAGGTACCTAGAATAGAGAAACTACGCGAGATTAAAGTTCTATGATCGCCGACTAGCGTATTTCCAACACTTTAAATCATGACCTCGTACTCGTAGTTGGCCATCCATCGATTCCACTCGCAAAAAACTTTTAAGTTGGGCTATCACTTATAACAGGAAATCAAAGCTACGAAAACGCTTCCGGTCGTCGATCTTTCAAGATTTTGATACCTAGGCTACAGTTGCGTAGTATGTGAGCAGGTGAATTACTTTGATGCGGTAAAGCGTGCCGCATCCGGCTAACCTGTCTTCGCCGCCCTCCACTTCTCGCTGCCCTCCCCACGATTTCTGACTGTCAGAAAGTTGAAGTAATGTGCAGAGTAAGGCTCTCGGCTTCGAAGATGCGTGACTGCATCTTGACAATTGTCGCAATTGACCTATAGCAGTCTTCAAAGGTTGGATTAAGAGCGGCGGTGCCACCAGCACGGTCAAATCCGGTCGGCATGACGTGGTGGTTTGTTCATTGTACGATTTGTGCGCATCTCCGTCGTAATGAGTTGATAAGAATTGAATAGGTCTTTGCTAGTATTGCACACGGCTATATTCCATCAAGTGGTGGAATCGATGTGGGTCGAACCAATTGAGGTTGCACATTCATCGTCGGTACTTCTAAAGACCTATTGTATTAACAGTAATGATTCCCTTCCTGCTGCTTCACCCCGTGGACGTATTTGAGGGTGTCGTTTTTGACAATAAAGTTAAGGGCGAAGATCGTGGAGGTGATTTTACGGTCGTCGGTGCAATGGCAGATGAACTGGACGGGTGGAGTTAGGATGGGAGTTGAGGATACTGGGTGAAAAGGTGTACTGACCGTGTCGACGAGGTTGTCGCCTTCGACGGAGAAGGCGGGCTTGACGGCGCCGCAGTAACAAGTCGCTGTTGTAGACATTTTTGATAGATTCTGGATTTGAGGAGAAGTATGGGGAATGTGGATGAAGTAGGAATAGGAAGTATATGAGAAACTGGGGAGAAGATGCGCAGAGTAAGGTATGGAAGATGCACTTCTATTGTGGTAACGAGAAAATTGACTTTGATTATCTTCGACGGTAATCCTCCTACGCAAAGCAACGTCTACTCCAGTCATGAATCGTAACGGTCGCTCCGTAGCTGTCCCGGTACCAGCTGGCCTTGCCCCCATCAGCGCATGGGCAGACTAAGCACGTAGCCTGCCTTCCTGGCTCGCCGGTGAAGAACACCATATCGTGCCCAGCGGACCTCCTCGCTCCGTACAGCCCTACTTTCCTTCATGTGCTGCTTGGCCATCAGATCAACCTCGTAGGGATCTCTATTGCAATCCCTTTGCTCTGTGGCACCTATTGTTCGTCCCACTGCTGTAATGGACTGGACAGATGCTCAGCCTATGCTTCTCATTTGTGGAGAAGGGAGAGCGGTGGATGGTAAGAAGGTCATCGCTTAATCGGCTGTTCAACAGGTTGGACCTGTTGTGTAGGAGCAGTATAAAGGCATGCCGCTTGTCATTTTCCAGCTGTTGGATAAGTTGCCGCGTTCGATTATATGTGTGGAGAAGTGGGCTCGACTCAATCACTGCATCCATGACGGGAGAAATTTGAAGACTTGTGGTAATAGTATTGAGGTCGAGTCGCTTCGAAGTAGAAAGATAGACATAAGAAATCCCACCACTTCGGAGGTGGGAAAAGTTGCCAGTTTTATGCGAGCTCAAAGAGCTATAAGAAGCCACAACTTGTAAGACCTTGTCTTTAGTGGAAAGTACCGCTCAGGACACTCCCCAAAAAGAACACTGTGATTCCTCAAGTGATATCGGACGGAACACTTTGCAGAATTATGGGTTGGATGTTCTTATTTCTATCCGATGGTCGTCTTAAGGCAAATACCATTAAGCATAAGGCAAAACTCAACGGCTAAATCAATCTCGGGCGCGTCGTTTCCTAATTCAGGGTTGCTAATTATTGGCCTCTTCTTAGCGTGTCACTCTCTCTCGAACCTCACCTCCCATCTAGACCTCAAGTCTTTCAGACGGCACCAGCTGGACCACCCTGGGCCACCATGATATAAGAGGGATAATCTCCATCGACAGGCAATCCAGTCTGGACCAAATGCGGCAATTTCTTCACCATTATTAGCAGTACTGAGGAGGTCCCTTATCCGTCCACATGAAGTAACTCACATTTAAGTTGATAGCGCCGATTTCAGGTACAACCCACTAGTCAATTGCGGCTACCATGAGAATGACGTTAAAGTAAAGACAGTTTCCACGCTGGCGTTTTGGCCATAGGCTGGTCTATTCGGGAAGGGCTGGCCCTGTCATGAAATATACCCGACGAAACAGATTTCCTAGCGTTACACCGAATGGGACGAGCTTTACAAGATCTCGAACGAAATTTTGAAGATCGATCGTTTCGTGATGATGGCAATCTGCACTCCAAGTTCGTTTCAACGACTTTTGTCCGCGTAAGATGCAATCTGAGGAGGAAGGCTAAGATCCCTGGAGCGGGAGTGCTACACCACATAAGTCTTAGAGCAATCACGTGATATCCTCCCTCGACCAGCTGGGGCAGAAGCGCATCTCCTCCTCCAAGCCAACAGTCCCCTCCCGCAATGGGCAAATCCTCCAAAGATAAGCGCGACGCATATTATCGCCTTGCCAAAGAGCAAGGCTGGCGCGCCCGCTCCGCCTTCAAGCTCATCCAAATAGACGAGCAATTTGACCTTTTCAACAGCGTCACCCGTGTCGTTGATCTCTGCGCTGCACCCGGAAGCTGGAGCCAGGTGCTTTCTCGAGTCTTGATAAAGGGGGAAAGCTTTGGGAGAAGAGCATGGGAAGAGAAACAGAGGCGTGAGCGAAAAATTATATCTGGGGAGGATGTAGGCGGTGAAGAGGATCAGAAGGATCGGGAGCTGAAGCCTCGAGAGGGCGTGAAGATTGTGGCTGTTGATTTGCAACCTATGGCTTCGCTGGAGGGGATCACTACGTTGAAAGGAGATATCACGCATCCGTCTACGCCACCGAGGATACTGCAAGCACTGGATCCAGAGACGTACAAGCCAGATGAAGGTGCTGGAGAGTCAGGCAGTAACCCTGTCGACCTCGTCTTGAGCGATGGCGCGCCGGACGTTACTGGCTTGCATGATCTGGATATTTACATACAATCACAGCTCTTGTACTCTGCGCTGAACCTGGCTTTACGGATACTCAAACCAGGAGGGAAATTCGTGGCTAAAGTGTTCAGAGGCAAAGACGTGGATCTCATATATGCCCAATTGAGGTGCTTCTTCACAAGTGTACATTGTGCAAAGCCGAGAAGCTCAAGGGCGAGCAGTCTCGAAGCGTTCGTTGTCTGCGAAGGGTTCAATATGCCAAAAGGGTACAAGGTCGATCCCGATCGTCCCGTTGGGCTTGGTGCGCAAGTGCCAGTACCGGAGAAAAAAGCCAAGAGCAAAGAAGGCTTCGTTGATGGACAGAAGCGAACGGTAAGAGAAGACGGTGTCACTATGCTCGAATTTGAGTCTGAAGACGAAGACAACACCCGATGGATGGCACCTTTCCTTGCCTGTGGCGATCTGTCGGCTTGGGATGATGCAGATGCAACGTACCACTTGCCTAAGGATAGAGTCAGTCTTGATCCTGTCCAGCCCCCGACCGCGCCGCCGTACAAAAAGGCGCTTGAGCTACGGAGACAGAAAGGTGGGTTGTATGGCAAGACGAGCAAATGAAAATACTCCAAGTGCAAGATGATACTTTTCAATCAAACCCGCTTGCAGCAAAGTATTGCAAGCCCAGTACTGGAATTGTATGGTGACATGGGACAAATGACGTGACCTTGCTAGGCGTAGTGATACTCCAGATGTGAACATTAGCAGTTACATCATCATTGAAAGCTACACTCTACCATCTTTCTTAGGTAACTCAAGCTTCGCTCACCACTCTTTGTGCAATGTCAAGGCTGATTGTCTCTAGCTTTCTTCAGCATTGAGCTGCCTAAGCACAGATTCTTGCTTTATTGGAGCTTGTAATGGCTCGGTCGACTGCTCAAGTATACACAGTATAAACACCAGTAACGGATCCGTCAAGCTCGATCTCTGAGCTTTGTTTGCTATGACAGCTCGCATGTGTCTCGGAATCCGAGCTAACGAGCAGCTCGAGGCGGCTAGAACTGGTCTCTCAAAGTCACGATCGATGCTTTCTTGTCACACTCAACCAGTATCCAACGACCTTCCTAGTTCAGACTCCGTTGCCGTTACGGGCCGAGCCCACCAAGTCCAGATATCCGGGGCAAAGCGCTTGCCGTCTGGTGCCGTCAATCATGGCAAAGAAATGCAGAAATGCAGAACAGAGCATGCGCTTTCGATTGAAGTTTACATGGTGCGCTAGATACCAGTCGTTAATGGCGCGCCATTCCTTCTGGCGACATTTTGAAGCGAGCATCTTTGAAAGACACGAAATGTTGCTTGCTGAGATTTTCCTTCAAGCTATAATGGCAGTGTTCTACCGCAATCATTGAATATTTTGTCTTTACTATCAAGCACAAACGATGTTAGCTCCATCACTTTTCCTCGCGTATTCCTATTATCTCCTTATGACCACCCACGCTCTACCATTAAGTCCCACAATAATCAACACAGCTCCAAATTTCAGTGATGGCCTCATCCTTGCGCGCATGGAAGCTATCAAGCCACTAAGTACGCCTGTGGACTAAAGCTCTCCTGACGCCGCCCTTGTCAACAAGAAGACCAGCCTCAACTACGTCCCAGTCTGCAACTCACCTCCCCTCTTCCCAATCTCAAACCCAGCCGACTGTAACGAAGCCAAGCGCAAACTGCTCCACGCACGCAGAGCGATTGAGCCCGTGGATTGGTATTCTGAGCAAAGGTGGACGTATGGTAGCTGTGGTATCTTTCTCTTGCCGAATATGGGAGAGCGCATGGTGAAGGACACGTTCTCGAGACTTGACGTTGCACGCGATGCCTCCGGCGTTGTGATGGAATGTGTAACGCAGCTGCATGGGTTTAGGGGTGGGAGTATACCGATTGGGGAGGGGGCATTTGAGGCGGCGGTGTTGGGTAAGGCGCAGGTGGGAGAGGGGTGGGAGAGTGAGATGGGTATTTACTCGAAGTCTTTGCTATGATATGGAGAAGGGCCGATGTGCATAACGTCAGGTATCGAGTTCGTGGATATGGACAATCTATTGGTTCAATCGAAATTTCCCGCCCATTTGGTGCCCGCTTTCCAGTTCCATTCCCTTCTCTACATCAAATTCGAACGGGGTGCCCATCGATACATTTGTAACTGCCGGCGGCCTTTCGTCAAGTCGCCTGAAGCTGCTAAACATTTGCCATCTACCTTGAACACGGCCGGACGACTTGCTAGACGATTTCCGAGTTGAGGTACGGTCGCGGATCGCCGATACGAGCTTGGCGGGATACAGTTTGAGGAGCCAGGGTCTCGAGACGATAAGGCAGGCGCTAATGATTGTGACGTCGGATTCGATTATTGTCCAGATGGTGGCTGGGATGATGTAGACTGTTGCGGTGAGTAGATGAAATGGAAGAAGGTAGCGTAGTTGTGTGGGATTAGAGAGGTTGGTAGTGATCTTCGCCCGAAAGCTGGGGGTAGTGGAAATGGAGGCTTACATGTGACATCGTCGTGCTGGTAGAAGAGCGTGCTGTAGCGGACGCAGCTGGCAATCATAGCGCTAGTCCAGGATTAGTTTATCCTGATATAATATACACAGAGTCTGTGTACATACAAACCGCCTAACAAGAATAGTCCTGCCAGTCCAACCCGCTGAAGGCGCGGCAATTGTAGCTTCCAGACCATTGGCAGAGGCATGAGCAGGATTACAAGATCAGTCACGATCCATGGAATGGGTGGGATGATAGCGAGGAGTTGCTTATTGCCGCAGTGAGCTGGTATCCGTGGGTTCCAATTGTGTGCGATGGGGATGCAGATTAGAGTATCAGCGAAAATAGTCCCAATCCACCAGAACAACATGATGCCTCCAAGAATCTTTGTCGCGAGGCGGAATGCTGGGGTGATGAAGATTCGGTGGAACAACATTAAGACCGAGATTTTGGTGAGGAAGAGTGCAGTGCATTGGATCGTGCCGACTGTATACCACAGCTGGGACCCTGACTGTCAATACGATCCAAGCAGGGAAGGCTCTGATTGAAGCATTACAGGTGGGATCACTGACCTTCTCGAAGTTGACGAATTTTTCTTCGTCTAAGGTCCATAAATGGCGTCCTAGATTGTAGTTCCGAACGCCTTGAGGCTCACATTAGATCCGTTGGGCCTTGTGAGAGTTCGAGAAGATCCATGCTCACCAACGCATATGAAGATCGTCTGAGCCAGAGTAATCACCTGTTGAGGCAGCTTTTGTTAGCACAATACTGATCGGAAACGCTATCCCCGTCAATGAGAGCAGTTTCTGGTAATTACCAACGCAATCATGACCAAAACGTCGTCAATCCCCACTGCAACGCTCTTCATATGCCTTGATGTCACCCGCACAACCACGGCAAAGATTGTCAGAACCGAGAACACAATCGCGTATGTGTAAACTTCTGCATCGTGGTTTTGGTCTTGAAGGACTAGAAGCTGAGCAGGCGTCAGACCTGCTGTGAGTTGAGCTACGGCCGAAGCCATGACAAGTTTTCGCAGGATGAACGAAGAGACAAGTGCCTGTCGTCGATTGACAACACGTCAATGGCAACTATATTTTACGCTGCGTTCCAAAGATATCTTGAAAGGGGATGTCCAAAGTGGAAGTTGTTGAGCAGAAGTAACAATCGCATAGCGGACGTCAACATAGATTCCGGGCGCGGCCTTAGGCCCCGCCTTGTTCGAATTACGACCCACACCACTCGCCAACTTGCAGACTTAATGTGTGGATATTCTTTCAGCTTTGCCACAACGAGAAGAAACTAATTCGAAACCTTGGACTCGCCATGACGTTCGAAGGCGTCGGGATTTCAGCATGGTAGATAGACCCTTCGCTTCACAACTGACATTCATGCATGTTGATTGATCGATCGTCATGCCTTGAGATAAGAGAGGTGTGGCACAGGAGTTGAAACGAACTCTGGCATGCTTGGATGTCAGCTCCAGATCTCGCCAAGGACAATGCCATCCTGCACCGAGCTTCGCTCCGCCCATTGCTTGCATTAGCTTGAATACAGATCGTCTGCCAAGACGATTCCAACGACGTTTGAGAGGCAGATGTTCCTGCGGATGGAAGCAGACAGCTGCAGTCATGTGGCACAGCGAGAATAGGGCCGATCCTAGCCTGCCCGCAAAATTAACATCTGTTGTCTTTCTTACTCATCATTCGTATCTCCTCTCCCCGATTCGAGACTCGTTTTTCCTGTCGCAGACACGCCAGGGTCCAAATAGCTCTGCTACTAAGGTGGTCTTTCAGCTGCTCCGCCGCTTCGCAAGATCCGAACCAACAAAACTTTTGTCCAGTCTTACAAAGTGATGTGCGGCTGACGTGCATGTCCACTAAGATGCAATGTGATCCTTAACGATGTCATTGAGGCACAGCCTGCGTGCAAGGCATCAATGACGGCATTGCATCGCTTCGGCGATAGGGTGAGGTCGACAGACACCCTAACACATCGTGCGTATTCATTTTCGAGTGTCACGTGACCTAGTATTGAACACATAACCATCACGTATTCCTGTAATATAACCACTGTAGATATTTTTGAAGTATATGACCAATGCTATAGCAATTCAGAATGTTGATACCAACGTCTTTCGCACAGGTAGTGCTCGCCGTCGGTATAGCGACGATAGTGGTACGTCACAAACCCGGTCATCTAGATGGTCTAATCCCGGTGTAGTATCTCCTCTTGTCTACCATTCAATATCTGTACTTTCACTCGCTGTCCCGCTTTCCTGGGCCTCGATTATGGGCCATATCACGTATTCCCTATGTCCTGGCTCTTGTCAAAGGTGACTTGACGCAACGAACTCAGGAGTTGCACGAGCATTATGGTCCCATTGTACGCCTTGCTCCAAACGAGCTTTCTTTCATCGACGCTCAGGCATGGCAAGACATCTATAATCACCACCAAGGCCGCCCCAACTTCCCCAAGAATCCGCTATGGATGGCCCCAGCCGACAATGGCATTCATTCAATCCTCAGTGCCAACGACGCTGACCATGCCCGCTATCGTCGGCTTCTTTCGCACGCCTTTTCAGAGCGAGCACTACGTCAGCAGGAGCACCTTCTTTCATCTTACATAGACTTGTTGATCACTCGGCTACGCGAATGTGCTTCTTCCTCAGATACTGCAGTAGTCGATCTGGTCAAGTGGCTGAACTTCACTACATTTGACATAGTGGGAGACCTGGCTTTAGGTGAATCCTTTCACTGTCTTGAAGAAGCACGTTACCATGGCTGGGTTTCCATTCTCTTCACTCAATTCAAAGCGGCAGCCATGCTCGTCTCGTTGCGTCTGCTCGGACTGGGAAAACCTCTCAGAATGTTAATCCCGAAGAGCCTTCTGAAGAAACGAGCAGAGCACGCGAACATGGCAAACGAGCGCATTCACCGCCGTCTCGACCAAGGGGTCTCGGCTGATACACAGCGCAATGACTTCATGACCTACATTCTCCGCTACAACGATGAAAAGGGCATGAGTGTCCTCGAAATTGAAGAAACCGTAAGAATCCTAGTCGTAGCTGGCAGTGAGACGACAGCCACAGCTTTATCTGGGATCATGGGAAATCTATTGCGGCATCCAGAGTCCATGAGACAACTTACCGAGGAAATTCGCCACTCATTCCGTCATGCATCCGAGATCTGCGCTGAGCGAGTCACTAACCTAACACACCTTGGCGCTGTAATCGAAGAAGGTATCCGCTTATGCACGCCCGTCGCTCTCGGCATGCCTCGCATTGTGCCCGTGGGTGGTGCTGAGGTATCTGGACACTGGCTGCCTGGTGGGACCTTCGTGTCTGCCTCAGGCTATTCATCGAATCGCTCCAAATTGAATTTCCCCGACTCACCCTCCACCTTTGATCCATCACGTTGGCTCTCATCCTCATCAACTTCGAATAAGGAAGTCAATCATGCATCACCTTTATCAGCATTCAACCCTTTCTCCCTTGGCCCAAGAAATTGTCTTGGTCGCAATCTTGCGTACCTTGAGATGCGACTCATTCTAACGCACCTGCTCTGGGCGTTTGACTTTCAAGCTGAGGGGAAGGTGGGAGAATGGGGAGAGCAGAAGAGTTGGATCCTGTGGGAAAAGAGGCCCTTGATGGTGCGAGTTGAGTGCAGAGACTGAAGATGAATGTTCGCAGCGCTTGCCGTTTCGTGAAAGCTTCACCAGCGAGAAGTCGAAAATCCGGGGCTTTCGAGGTTAATCTCTAGGCTTTAATCATAAAGGCTTCGTCATAATGAAGTCCATGTCTATTCAAGGGTGGAGTTGAACTCTTGCCGAAAATGAGGTTTGTCTTTCATCCTCCAGTGTTCATTTCATGTCATTCTGTCCGCTCAAACCAAAGCAACGCCAATTCTCTGTCCGCGTCTACTTAAGGCCCGCTCCTTGCACATCATATTTCTCTTCTCCAACCATCTCTAGGAACGGTTGGTGTTGAGAGAATGCTCCCCGATGGTACCACTCCACCTTGAGATTTAACCCCTTCTGTTCTTGCCTTTTGTCAATGTGCTAGTCCTTTGTGCGAAGAGATCTGTCGTGCACGCGATTGACATTACATTTGTCTTTTTATTGAATTTAGTTCCTCACCTTTGATCTCGATAAGGCTCTGTTTGATGCGTTAGACCGTGCTTCTGACGTCGAATTCTACATACAAATACAGACCATTCCTTATCAATCTTCATACATATATACGAATACATTGAAGCGATGTGCTGCCTTGAACGTGTACATACCGTCCAATTCACTCGACCTAAGCAAGCGCGGAACAATGTACAACGTACTTGCACATGGTAACCACCTTCTGGCAGGATACTTCTAGCTGCGAGCAATTCACTCCTAAGGGCGAGCTTTTATTCATGGTGGCGACAAGGAAGCTGACACTGACACTCTCCCATTAGGAAGCGTATGTTGCGGAGATTGCAGCGAGGCGACCTCGACTCCTCAAGCAAGTTGAGCAAATTATGCTGCTGTGCCTCCGGATGGATACTGTTCTCGAGGAGGAATGCGACAAGGAGGCTAGGGTTCAGAAGCTGCTAGCCATCCTGACTGGCCCTCGATACACCGAGGACTAGTGGAGTGCTCACCGAAAGACAGAGAAAGAGGAGGCAGATAGGCAGGAGCTCCTCAAAAACCAGAACGCCGTGGCTCCAGGGTCAGAGTTTACAAAGTACCAAGACGACTTTTACATCCTTGGTCGATTACTTCTGTCGCTTTGATAGTTATTGTTTTATTCGTTCTAATGTCGTATTTCCCTTTGCTAGCCCTGGAGATGCGAAGAGCACTCACTGGTCCTTCTATACAAAGCTGACTCCAGCAAAACCATTATCATTTCGCTCTGGAGTACACGGACGCTGCACTCACGATCAACATTGCTTCTGATACCACCGCCACCGCTGACCCGACTCCAGGAGGACCTCTTGAACCTACCATCCTACACACGTCTCAACTTTCTCATCATGATGGCTTTCTCAATTGACAACAATGCTTCCAGCGGCGCAAATACTCTCTTAGCTGGAAAGATGACGCTATGCTCGAATGCGATGCGGCGATGCTCAAGGCGGCCTAAGAGTACTACAAGCTATTATCGAAGATCAAGCGTCTCAATTATCCGCGAATGCTCGTGAAAGCTTGTCCACTCTACAACTGGATGCTGACGTGGACCTGTATCATCGATGGCAAGTTCTCCGTGCGACTGACAAAGCAGAAGATTAAGCAAGGTGAAAAAGATCACCTAGGTAATCCCCTCATTGGGGAAGCTAGGGAGAACATCGAGGGTGACGAGGAAGGGTAGGAGGATGAGGAATTTCGAGAAGAGAAAGGAGGACCTTCACGCGAATAATTAGGATAATGGTTAGGCTACTGACAGCCTTTAGTAATGGAAAACCTTTTCACTGTAAAATATGCACGAGACTCCTAATACCTGCAACGTAAAGACATAATTACAAAAATCGATTCAAAGTTGGAAAGCGAACATCGCGTTATTTTGACTGGAGTTGGGAGTGTCGGGTGAGTGACTGAAAGAATGGTATGATCCGTTGCTGACGATATCATGCTCGGTAGGACGTCGCAGATATCCATGCAGTACTGCTATAGTTTCAAAGATGCGCATCCTACCTCGTACGAGTTATTAGAACCAGACGGATTTTAGTGAAAGATGCTCGAAGACGAGGCGTTCCCCCTCCTACTCTAGCATCTCCTCCTACCTTACCTCTCACCCAGTCGGTTCAAGCCAAACGTCAGTGATCGAGTGGACTATACTCATTCATCTAGCTCATTTTCAATGATACATCAGCGCCACACAAAAGCGGAGAAGCCCGCCTCCGTCGCTGCTTCTCAAACTATGGGTTTCCTCGTTTCCAGTCAGGCTTCGACAGAGCAAGCAAAGCTGTTGGTGGAAATGTATGTCACGCCCAGCGCCGATATGGCGGACTGACCGACATTGTCTTCACAGCTACCAAGACCTATGAATTTCTAGAGAGGTTGAGAGAGAAGGCTCGTAATGCAAAGCTTGCGGAGGAGGTAGTCAGGCTGAGCGAGGACCTACATAAAAGTAGGACTCGGACTGAGTGAAGTCCCTTCGCTCTTGAACATTGGATTTGCTAAAATGATGTCGATGATAACCAAAACTCCCATAACCTCGTAGTCCTTGTTCATTTCAATTTTCTGTTCGCTCCACCTTTCGTCTCTTCCCATTAGCAATATCCCTAACGGAAGCCCCTCAGTACATGGTCAAACTCAGTACGTCAGGCGTTAGTCGAGCATCGGGCTCTGATCAACGGGTTTTCATCGACATTCGCTTACCATGTACGTGAGAAAATCAGGCTAACTTCATTTTCACACCATCTAAGAGATACTTTTTAGTTCGGGTCGTCTCCCAGAAGATATCAAGGCTGAAGTTCCAAACATAGACGACTATTCTAGAAATGAAACTCAGCTTGGTATGGAACGCTATCCAGGCGGTCAGGGAGAATTTGACGGATGCTTCGAGAAGAAATATACAATGGCTACCATCTCGATGAAAAACATCGTGTGGAAGTCATCTGACTGACCTATGGCTGCAAACAAATTATCAATCGCACAGTGCTCGAGCGCTTCCACAACGCCGTCAAAGATTGGCGACCCGTTACTAAACTTCAAAAAGGAACTCATCATCGAGTACAAAGATTACAAAGATGACGAACACTACATCAAGCGCCGCAGGATCAGGGAGGATAATACTCTAGACTCCGGGTGGGACATCATCAGTGCGAGGTGGGGGCCAAATTTGAACGCATGGATTCTACTTCTGCAGACAAGTATCCAGAGGCATTCATGAACCTCTTCTCGACTTCTCGGCTTGGGATCATGAGACACATATGATTGTTTTGAACGACACCTTTGAGCAGCGAAAGATGGACGATGGGTGGAGATTCAGGTAACTGGATAATTAAGGGTAAAGAAAATAGCTGTGAAGCTTACTCTTCGCCACCTACGTCTTTGCCATTATCACCTGCCTATCAGCTTCAAAGGTCACCTCAAAGCGCTTCTTCAGTACCCGTAGTCGATTGCATAATCCCCAGTGTTGGAATGGGAGGAACGACTGGTTGATTATCTATGGAGGGAGTGGTCTATTTATGCTCATTCGGCTAATCCATAGGGCTGAGTGTTGAACATTCCAACACTCCCCTTCAATACGAAGCCTTTGGAACTTTCTGCCGTAGCTGTAGACCCGCAGCTCCCCTTGAATCCATGTTGTATCTGTGTATATCCTGCTTTGCAGCCTCCTTAAACCCGTAAACCTCGTTCGTTCGTAGGGAAATCGGGAAGAGTGCTGTGGATATGGTGCGTGTTTATGGCCTGTCGTACAGGGCTTTGATGAGGGTTTCCCTCCCCTAAGGACCACGCTGGCCTGCGTGTTTATGGCCTGTTATATAGGGCTTATTCCCCTACCAACCACGCTGGCCTGCGTACTCCCGCTGATCCTCCCCTATTTCCTAACCTAATTGGCCCCAGAATCCCGCCCTTAGTTTTGCCCGCCTCGTTTCTATCGCCGGCAGCTACCGACTCGTCTCTGGCTATATCGGCTCTATCCTGGCGGCTGGTCGATATCTTATCGTAGGAGATAGTAAAGGAGGTACGTCGCTGTCGAAGTCGCGTGTTGCTTTGGGGTAGGTCTTAGACGTAGCAGACGTCGACCCCGTAGCTCGTGCTTAAATACGACGTACAGACCAATGTCTATACGAAGGAGTCGCCTCCAAGTATTAACGCGTGCGCATGCGCTGAACCCGGGCTCATAACCTGTTGGAATGGGAGGAACGACTGGTTGATTATCTATGGAGGGAGTGGTCTATTTATGCTCATTCGGCTAATCCATAGGGCTGAGTGTTGAACATTCCAACACCCAGTTCAAGATGTTGCGCACGTCTCTGCGCATTGTTCGTAGTGCGTCCTTGACTCGAAACCTTTCGCCGTCGAGTAAGCCCATGTGGAAGAAGACCTCGCCATTCTTGCGAAACTCGGCCCAATTGACCCACCATTCTAGAATGTCGACGTCCATGGTTGCTGAGTAGACGTAGGTATCGTAATCAGGACCTACAGGCTCTTTTTCTTCTACCCGGCTAGACTTCTCGAGCGCCAAGCGTCGCTGTGGAACAAAGAAGCAGCGATCAATGACTGTTACCAGGTACCTGCCACAGCCGCACTTGGAGTTGTCATATACAAGTTGGACTCGATGACGCCGGTCCCTCGAAACCAACTTCCTGTGGCCTATTTACGAAATAGGGTCAATCAGTGCTACACCGAACTCACCGACTACAGTTTTTGGCTTGCGCTTCATTGAGCATCTGCACCCGCTCACCCCACCTCTCCAGCACTTCTCCGCTTGTAGTGCCTCTCTCAGGTTCACGCAACACGTCATCCTTATGATGGCCGGGGTTTTGCTCGACTTCCGAGGGCCAAGGTTCGGTCTCTAGGTCAACTTCGGAGGGCGCAGGTTAGTCGGAGTGATCGGCCAGCCGCGGCAGCTACGTCTTTCGGCGAAGGACGGTGCGAAAGAGGCGGTGGTGGTTTCGAAGTTTACTGGGAAGTTTCCATACAGGCTCGTATGTAGTATGGTTCCAGCTCCTTACTGCAGTATCTGGATTTTGCGCCATTAGCAAGGTGTAAAATTTGCTGTCGAATAGATCAATTCACCTCTGTTTTGGGTAATATTTCCGTCATCGAGGCTATTTTGTCAGTGGTGATGTTAGGATCGTATGACGTATGATATGTGTATATGTAGTAATGAAGAATGAAGAAAAAATATATATAGGGAAGGCTTGCATGAATCAAACGAGACTGCATAGTGACTGAAATAATGTGACAGAAAACAGTATGTAGATAGTTGAAGATGCTGCATAAACGTTAGGAATAAAGAGAAGAGTGTGCAATATTTGGGTAGAAGAGTGATTCAATTATGATCTTCATGAGATCCAATCTGGATCTGCATCCTCGTCATCTGGATCATGAGAGAGCAAAGAACCCTTCTCACTCGCCGAGCTTTCGGATTCCACAGACTCATCTGCCGCCATTTCGTCCTCGGGAGGGCTGGTAGGCCGTGAGCGTGTATGAGGAGAAGGGTCGGTCTCCGGAGCACTGGGGGCGGCTGTGTCTCTTGTCTCGTGAAATTGCTGCAGCATTCTGGCCTCTTCAAGCTCGTGGTTGGATAAATTGAAAGTAGTTTCTCCACGTGATGCGGTTTCGGGTATAGACATGTGCTCTTTGGCTTCTTGCGGAGCGTCTTCAGCGTCGGCGTCGCCATCATTCACGAGGAACCCGCCTCCACTGTCATTGTCAAAGCTGTCAATGAACCGATCATTGGTTTGTCGCTCCGCTTGGTCTGGCAGAACCTGGGCATGTTCCTCGCTCCTCGTATCGTCAATGAGGAAGCCACCACGCTCATCCTCCACCATATCCGGCAAGTCTTGGGGTTTGGATCTCCCAGCAGTAGGCTGCGCGTACTCTTCGCCGTCGTGATCGGGCAGAAACCCGCCTCCTTCTTCGTCTTCCTCGTGGTCAACTTTCTCCATCTTTTCCTGCATTGCGGCGTCGCGCTCACCCTCAATCTCGTAGCCTTCAATTCTTTGTCGAACTCTCAACCCAGCTAGGAGCCTCTTCCACACCCTCATTGCCTCCAAGCTTCTCCTCGCCTCCTCCGCTTGTGTACGCTCATCTTCGATGGCTTGAATGACAGCTGTTACAGCCTCTGCGTACTCATTTGCGACTACAGCTCCTTTTGTGACAGCTGTACCGTGTCTGCCTTTGAATGAGAAACCAGTCACAGCATCGGCGTAGTCAACACCCAAAATCCTCGCTGCTCGAGCGGTCTCTGGAGGAGAGATGTGAATACCACCTGGTGGGACCATGCTCGGAACGTAGAGGTCGAGGTTTCCATAGACGTTCTTGGGTATTCGGCCGTTTACAACCGGTGGTGCGACATAGAGTGTTGTCTGATGAGCGGCATAGAGTGCTGTGCCTACATTGTCCTCACTCAATGGGTCGATGTCTTCAGGGTCCAAAGACCGTTCTCGAGTACGCCGCGCTGGAACGCGCTTCAAGGGTTGCTCGCATGGCTAAGGATCCAATAAGTATTGAAGACGAAGTGAAAGAGCTGGAGTTGCCATACCTTTATCTCTCGACCCATTCTGTACCACTTGTCTGCACTCTTGACCAAGTGCACATCCCTTCTCCGGTATATGGGCTCCAAAGCAGTAATATTGCCCGCTCGCCTAGCACCGACCTTGCCAACCTCTCGCTTCGGGTGGATAACTTCCTGTCGCCTCAAATGCCTGTCGAGCGCGTAGTATGGATGGTCTTTGAAGTCTTGCACATTGCGCGGCGTTGGTTCAGCAGCTTCTTTGGCTGCCAGTTCTGCGTCCTCAAGTTGGTCCCGGTCCAAAGCATGGCGTCTTTTGTACATTCGCATCACCCTTCGCCACCATCTTTCACCTCCTTTCGTGGCTTCAACTCTATCTCTTCTTGTCTTGGCATTGTAGGCTTTGACATAGCGTTTTGTAACATCACGGGCGGATCCGTCGTCCTCATAGGCAACAACGTAGCTCATATGGTTCTCTGGCTCACCTGCGGGAGGCTCAAACTTTGAGGGTTTGGCGATACTCTTTGTAACAAGCGGGTCGACAGGTACCCATTTCTGTACAGCTTCATTGAATGCTTCGGCCCAGTACACAGGATACTTTGATTCACGTATTGCCTTTCGAGCTGTTCTCATAGTCTTAGACTTTTGCAACGCAGAACTGCATGCAATGACTCACCTTTCGAGCGATTGGGTAAGTTGGATAACGATACTTCGGAAGTAACGCTGCGCACTCGAAGTGACCCATCGCTTTCAGCGTCGGGTTCACTCTCCAGGTCCGGGGCGTTCTTTCGAATAATGCTCGACTGTTTGGTGGCATTGTGCTTCAATTCAGATAGCTCGATTTTCTGTGCCGGCTGGAATGGTAAAGCGGGTAAAGAGCACACAAGTCTAGCCTCAACCCCAGCTGAACGTAACATGGCGCAAAAGAGCTGGGCGCCTATGTCGCGAGAAGCCCTGAGTTTGCGAGCAGCATTGCGCAAGTCTGAGAGTTGCGTTGGGAGGTCGATGTCATCTGGTGGTTGCAACTAAATAATGTGAGTACTAGCCCGACATAGCAGAAGTAGAATGTTGAGGGACCATAGATGACAGCAAAGACCCACATATAGCACTCATCGCTTTGAAAATTTGTGTATGTTGAGCCGCGACGAATGCATGATGAAAGATGATGAGATGTAATGAGATATGATGCTGACCATGGTTGGTAGATCATTTGGTAGTGGATGTTGAGAACATGGAAGAAGGAAGGAAGGGTTTTTGCTGATGCAATAATCTTTTTCTGCTAAGCTGTCGGATGAATAGTGGCTCTAGCTGCAAGGAGTGTTGATGAAGATTACCTCTCATAGCCCTGAAGCGCGATGAAATAATGTCTCTCACTTCAACAAATGTGCTGAACAATACGCCATGCTAAACAAAAGCTAGTAAATGATAAAGAAGAAATGCGAGCACCTCTTACCAATGCCAAAGTTTCAGGACTGTCCGCCCATCGAGACCTGCCCATTCCTCGCGCCGTAATCTTGAAGTGAGCTCTGAAAGCTTCACTGGCCTGTTCCAAGCCATCCACGAAAGATCGAGACCTCTGAAACTGGGACAGATTTTCGTTAGGATTCAAGTACGAGACCGTTTTGTTTGTCAACATCTTTCTAAGAGCGGACTAATTTAATTCAGCTTCCAATATTGCATAGGAACGCAATCAGAGCGTACTTGGACTCGGTCGTCATTACACCAATTATTACGAAGATAGACATGCGCAAGTAGACTACACAGGTGTATTTTGTGGATCTCAAGTCGGAGCATCTTCTCTTCGGCTGTAATCGGTTTCCGCTTGGCCTTTCCACGACCAGAAGATATGCGCTCATGTTCTTTATCGTGAAGGACAAGATCAAGGTCTCCTGATTCAACCTCTCCAGGCTCAGTAGCGCGTGCCTGATTGAGTTGCTCACTCAAATCGACTTCTTCCCAGTTGAAGTCACTCCCTGCCGAATCTTCTGAGTCGCTCTGTAACATTTGCTGCGGGGCTGGTTGAACATCCTCAAAAAGCTCATCCAGGTCACTATTGTTGGGAGCGTTGCTGCTCTGATCAGGCTGGTAAGATGTGGTATCATCATTGACTTGTGTAATAATACGCCCTCCGACACGACGACGTTTGACAGCCTTTCCATCTTCGCTTCTCTGAGTAGGTGATGATGATGCAGCCTCAGCAAGCATTTCTCGATAGATATCTGGTACATCATCTTTGGCGGGCGTCTTCTCTTTAGCCGTTTGCTTGGGCCCTTTCTTTGCCATCGCAGTGCGAGAAGCTGAAAGGGGCGACTTTGTTAGCGCATTCATGAGATCATTTTCCCATGATATTGGACGCGTTTAGTAAGTCACGTGACTTAATGTTGCAACCCTCATCGAAATTGACACCAGTAATCTGGAATGCTTGGCTCAAGTATGACTAACTTCGTGCTAACCCAGGAGGATTCCAGCCACCTAGAGCTAAATTCTTATCTCTACGACATGCTTGATGCGCACTTTACCATCGAGATTTGCGCTAGACGGATGGCCCGCACACCTTAATTTATAACGTATGACAGAGCTTTAGACAGGTGTATTATAGACTTATAGACCGATATATAATAGATTCATAGTGAGATTGTAGATAGGGGTATAACAGAGCTATATACGGTATATAATATAAGATATACTACTTTATCTTTGCTTTTTCCCTTTAATATCCCGAAGGGTAAAATTATTATAAGAAGTTTTATATGAGTTTCAGTCAAGATTTATGAAATCTATGTGAAAATAGTATCAAACTTCTATGGTTTGGAGTGAGCTTATAGCTCGGATAGGGTCTAAAGTTTCTCCGGCCGGGTTAATATATCCTTAGTATATATACTAATATTAGGGTTAAGACGGGGTAAGGAATATACTCGGTATATATATAACGTTAATCTCGGGTTAAAATTTTGCTCCGGGGTCGTTTAGGGGCCCCGGTATTAATAAATTCGAGCGGGGTTAAAATTTATAAAATCCCTTTTAATACTATATTTATTTAATTTATACTTCGTATATATTAAATAAAAACTCTTAACTAATTACTCTACTTTATATAATATATACTATAATTTATTCGTAATACCTATACTCTACTCTATTTATACCGAGTATAATATATTATTATAAATTATAATTATTAAGATACTTATTATTTAAAATAGTATTACTACGACCGCCTACGATATCGAATATTAATTAAATAGATTTTAGGTAAATACGTATTAAGGATATATAGTATATATATTAAATATAGATTTAGTTCGAAGATAATAATAATAGTAACGATAATAACGATAATAATAATTCTAAAATTAACGAGCCGGAGGGTTTAGAAGAAAGGGGTAAAAAATTAAAATTAATAAAAAACCTTCTCTTTATAAATCTTACTCCTATTAATTAACCCTCTAGTATAGTATCCTAGGTATATATTAAATATAAATAAACTATAGTTTAAATAACGGGTATTCTAATTAATAGAAACTCTAATTACTACGTAATAATTAAAGAAGTTTGGGATTATTTTAATATACCCGAATATCCTAATATAAATCCCGATAGAATCCTTTATTTTATTTATATTAAGTCGAAATTTAATAAAGAAGATCGTTATAGTATTACGAGTTTATTCGAGAGGTATATATTTAAGGTATATATAATATATATTTAATTTTCACCAAACTTTATTAAAATATTATTAAGATTTAATTCGGATATAAATAGGTTAATAAAGTATTAAAAAAATTAATTAAAGTACTACTTTTAACTAAAAATAATAAAAAGGATTAATAAGCGACGACCTAGAAAGAAGTATTTATATATAATAAAATTAAATATTATTAATATATTTATTAGGATATACTTACCTTATACCGAGTATATAATCGAATTAAGGTTTAGAATATTAATAGGTTACGATTAAATTCCTTTTCTAACTACCCGATATATAAATAACTAGTCGACTAACGATTTAAAGAATAAATCGAATACTAATATAATACTTTCTTTAAAGGGTAGTATATATAGAGCGTATAGTATATATACTTAATAACTGAGATAATAGAGTATAAAAACCGATAACCGGTAATATTCGAGCGTAATAACGTAAATAAATATCTCGTATATAAAAAGTTTATATTAATATTATAAAGTCGACCTTTATAGGATACCTATTAAATAATAATTTAAAATCGTAATACCGAGTAGGATTACTCCTCGTTATAATTATACGGATAAATTTATCTTACCTTCGGGTACTAGTTAAGTTCGGGGTATAATCTATATAAAAGGATTATATCTATATAAAATACTTAATAAATAATCATTTTAAATATAATAAATTATTTTCCCTAATTTTAATATATACTCGGTATATACTCGGTATATATTTAATATAGGTAGGGTTTATTTACTCTAAAGCCGGTATAATATTTTTATAAAAATATAATATACGTTTTAATCTTTATATCCCGAATAATTAAAATCGTTTCCTATTTCTTATACTAGTTATACGCGGATTATATATATATTATTTATTATATCTAATTAAGCTACCTAAGAATATCGCGGAGAATATTATTATTATTATTAAATAATATAATTTACTAAATTTAACTATAGGTAAACTTAGTATATACGGAGTAAATACTAAGAATATATATTTATAGTATATAAGGCGTTTTATAATATCGCCTTTTCTTATAAATCTTAAATAAAAATATAATTAAGACTCTTTATAAGCGATATATAAAAATCTTAATATTAAAGATCGTATTTCTACTTTAATTCGAAAATAGAAGTTATTAAAATATATTACCGGTATATACCTAATAGGTACGAAACTTATATTTATTATATATACGACTTATACTTCGATAAATATATAGCGCGAATTTACCTTTAATTAACGAAAAAATAATACTAAATAATAAATCCGTTCGATTATTTATTTCGATAAAAAGTATTATCTAATTATATACTATATATATATATAGGCTAAAGTATTCTATAAGGTCTAATATATAAAAATAAACCTAACGTTTAAAATAATAAAGAGAAAGATTAATCTCTTTTTATTTTTATCCTAAAACTCCGATATTAATTATATATATAATATATACTTTTCTTATACTCCGTATATATTTAAAAGTTACTAGGGATCTATATCTACTATTATATATTTATAAATCTCGAGATACGTTAAATATATTATCGAATATTTATAAAAATATTTAAAGTACTTGAGGAAGTATTTTAATTAAATATTAAATTTATATATATTACCCCGGGCTAGGGTCTATATACTATAATAATAAATATAAATATAAAATAAACTTTAAATTAAGTTTAGTATAAATTATATATATATAAAATATATATTAATAAATATAGGATTCGGGGACTTCCTTTATAATCTTAACCTTAGGCGGGAATAAAATAAATATTTTTAATATATACTAGTCTTCTATTAAATATATATTAAATATAACTTTCGAAAAAAATATCCTAACTATATAGCTCTTTATATAATTAATTAGATATAAAAGGCCAAAATTATAAAGAAGTTAAAAACGAAGATATATAGTATAAACTTTATATATCCTGAGTTTAAATTATAGATTAATAATAAAAAGGCGCTCTAGATTCTCGTAGGATTTATACCCGAAATATTAAAGATATTAACTAAATAATAAGATTACGCTCGAAAGAATACCGGAATAAAGGAAAGTAATTATTTTTCGGATAATACCTTTACGGGCCGAAAATTAATTATATTTAATATTTACCTTAAGTAAGATATATATATAATATATATTAATTTTATAAAGTATAAACTTCGTTCCTAAAAGATATTTATAAAGAAAGATATAATAAAGTAATAAAGAGTTAATTAAAATTAAAGGAATAATAACTAGCCCTTATATATATTTAAAGTAATAAAGAAGAATAGTAAATCTTAATTACGACTAAAACTAGGTATATACTATATATATACGTAGTATTATATTTATTCTAATTATAAATAAAAGAGATTAATAGGTTATAACCCGACGACTTTAAAATCTAAAGTTTTTATAAAACCCCCGAAACCCTTATAATAACGCGGACGTTATAACCGAGGATAATATTTATTTTTAATATAAACCGAGTATAAGTTTAATTAATCCCGTTATAATTATTAAGACTCCTTCTCTTATATTTTTTAATTCTAGTAATAATACTAGCTTTAATCGTAATATCTTTTATAGTTTAAGTAATCGTACCGCCCGTAGCCTAAATAATCGTACCGCGAGCTAGATTTATAAGTCTTAAATATAAATTAATAAAGGGGCGCGTATATACCGAGTATATATTAAACGTAACCGTATACTACCCCCGCTATCGTTATCGCGGGGGACTATATTAAATAGGGGAATTCGAAGGTATATATATACGCCCTCGGTTTAAGAAACGGATAATTAAATATATATAGCGCGTATATAGAGTATATATCGAAGGATTATAAAATTTAAACGAAAGAAGGAGGAGTTCGAGTTAAATTAATAATTTAAAAATTTAAAGGATTAGAATATAAACCCTATAGTTAATACTAGCGTAGTATATACCTAGTATATATTAACGGCGTAAAATTAATTTATTATTTAAAATAGTTCTACCCCTTTTAACGAGTCTACTAATTATAATAAAACTAAGGGTAGAGATAAGGATAATTTAAACCTAGAATATATTTAATATATACTCGGGATATATAAATATACTTTTATTATAAATTAAAATAACGAAACTCTAGATACGATTACGTTATTAAAAGAATTAATATATTTAGAATTTTCGGAGTATTTATAAATACTAGAAGGTCTTCCGGTTATATAAAGAAAAGATAATTCTAAGATTTTTATAAATAAAGAAGGTTATTAGAGTTTCCTAGAAGAGTTTAAAGATAAATAAATAATACGGGTAATAATACTAGAAAGGGTAAAATTTATTTAGTTTAATTAAAAGAATATAAATAATATTTAAGTAAAGTATAAACTCGGTATATTTAATAGAAATAAATAGTAGATAAATTATTAAATAACTAGTATTATATAGAAGATTTTAAAACTATTAATTTTATATATTAATTAAATAATTTATATATTTAATTTAAGTAATAAAATTATTAATATTAAATAATAAAATTTATAAATTTATAAAAAATACGAAAGATTACGAATAAAAATATAACGAAATTATAATAAAATAAATAATAAGATTTAAATATATATTTTTATTAATTATTAATCTTTAATTATTATTTATAATAATTAAAAGAATTAAAAGATTTTATATTATATTATAATATAATATAATATTAAATCGAGGTTATAATAATTTTTATATATTTAATATAATTATAATAATAATAATAATAAAAAGATTTCTTTTCTCTTTCTCTTTTAATAAATTAAAATAATAACGAATAAATATTTTATAATATAATTAAATTAATTATAACTTTTAAATATAATTTATATATATTTTTATATATATTTTTATATATATTTTTATATATATTCTATTATTTTCTTTATTATTTTTATTATTTTTATATATATTTTATATAATTATATATTTTATTATACGACTTTAAGATTTATAAAGTAGATTAATTTAATTATAAAAATAAAAATAAAAATAAAAAATTCTTAAAAATAATTATAATTAATAATAAAGGAATTAGATTATTAATAAATTAAAATTTTAAACCGAAGAGATTTCTTTAATAATTAATAAATATTATTATAAAATTATTTTATTAAGAAATTATTTAAGGAACTCCTTTATTAATAAAATAACTATATTAAAATAAATATATATATTTAATTAATTAATTAATTAATTAATATTTTATTAATATTTTTATATAATTTATATATATTCTTATATATATATCTTATTATTATATTTATAAATAATTTATATATAAAGAGAAGAATAAATTATATATAAAATAAATAATAA